>JAEHJW020003642.1_pt2 | contig 165038 bp, 154 predicted proteins | sample 9271431 | NCBI WGS metagenome assembly JAEHJW02
CTACATGAGTCAATCACTTTTGTTTCACCATTTTGATTAGAGTACCATTCTTATGCCAGTATTTTGTACCATTGGTAAGTAGTAAAGAAAGTCCATTGTCCATATGTCGATTACCATTCTGGTACCACTCTTGTGTACCATCAGCATTTATCACAGCAGGTCCATTTACTCGATGTAGCTCACCATTCTGGTACCGCTCGAGTAGCTCATCCGTAGTGATATTAGTTAATGTCGTACCATCTGGTTTTACACCACCCAATACTGTAGCGGTTGATACCTTAACCATTATTAAAATAAATTCTGTAGTTAATCAAATTAACAGTAGTAAAGGTTTTTTCTTCAATAACTCACTGCAGGTCCAGCTACACGATGTACTTTACCATTGATGTACCACATTTGTGTACCATTAGTATAAATCACCGCAGGTCCATCTTCCCGATGTAGCTCACCATTCTGGTACCACCATTGTGATCCATTGGTATTTATTACCGCAGGTCCATCATCACGATGTACTTTACCATTGATGTACCACATTTGTGTACCAGCAGCATAAATCACCGCAGGACCATCAGTACGATGCAGTTCACCATTCTGGTACCACCATTGTGATCCATTAGCATAAATCACCGCAGGTCCATCCTCACGATGTACTTTACCATTGATGTACCACATTTGTGTACCATTAGTATAAATCACAGCAGGTCCATCTTCCCGATGAAGTTTATCATTTTGGTACCATCGTTGATTGTCATCAGTATAACTCACCGCAGGTCCATCATCACGATGTAATTTACCATTTCGGTACCACATCTGTGTACCATATACGTCGATTACTGGATTATTTTGTTCCATGACTTATTCCTTTACTTGTGGTCTGGTTGTAATTTACCATTGAGATACCATAGTTCAGTGTTATTATCAAGTATAACTGCCGGGCCGTTTTCACGATGAAGTTTATCATGCTGATACCAAAATTGAGTACCATCAGCATTTATCACAGCAGGTCCATCTTCCCGATGAAGTTTATCATTTTGGTACCATCGTTGATTGCCATCAGCATAAATCACCGCAGGACCATCATCACGATGTACTTTACCATTGATGTACCACATTTGTGTACCATTAGTATAAATCACCGCAGGACCATCAGTACGATGCAGTTCACCATTCTGGTACCACCATTGTGATCCATTGGTATTTATTACCGCAGGTCCATTTACACGATGTAATTTACCATTTCGGTACCACTCTTGGGTACCATCAGCATTGACAATGATAGTATCTTGGATCATAGGGGCATTCCTTTGTTTGATAGATAAGTCAATTCAAAGAAATAATATATATCTAAATTACACTGAAACTCATGGTATTGTTTATATGTTAAATATACCTATTATTTTTATTACAATTATAGTGATTAACAATAAAAAATAAAATAGATGTAGGGTGGCAGTTGCCACCCTACATGAGTCAATCACTTGCTCAGTATACTCTTCAGTATACCAACAGTAGCAATGGTACCACTGATGACAGCCACACTGATCGCGATGTTTCGCATCACCGTGTATGTGTGTATTCTTGCTTTGTTTTCCTCTAGGTACCGCTCGAGTAGCTCATCCGTAGTGATATTAGTTAATGTCTTGACGGTATTGGACATAAATTAATTCCTTTTTACTAGAGTTACTCATAGGTTATGTATATCTGAATTGGAATTAAACACAGTATCTTGTTTATATAGTAAACACATCTATTAATTGTGCTGCTCTTGGAGAAATCTTATCATATGTGTCATAATGTGGCGCAGGCCACAGATATGGATTGATGGCAGTTTGAATTATATCAGTGGTATCAGATGGTAATCCAATGTGTGCAGTAAAGTGAAAATCTTGTGAAGCTAGAATTGTATATGGTAAGTAATGTCTGTGATTATATCTTAACAAACCTCGTGGGGTGTCCATACCAATATAATCAAATCGGGTTGCAGTACCAGTGGATTGTAATGGATAATAATTAAGATAAACATTATTGTTAGGAATGATTATTAAAAAACTACTACTACTAAATATACGATCATATAAAAAACTACGACTGTTTGCATCAGATAGAGTTAATCCTTTTTGTCCTTGTAATCCTATTCTGAATGATTTAATTGTTGCCAAATCACTAATAGCTACATTAGTATTTGGATTAGCCATAGCAGGAACATTCATGTCTGGATAATATTGACCAAAGAACTGATTCATCGTATTAATCAATGCAGTTGGTGGAGTACTATCTAATCCAACAGATAATAATACCACATCACGATTTAGCCTTTGGGTGTTACTATAGGAATAGATGTTCAACAACACATCTTGTATGACATATGCAAAATCATCTTGTTCTGGAGCAAGGTATAATAAAGCAGCTTGGTTTATATCAGTCGTGATTTGTTGTAAAATTAATGGATATTGATTGACGATGAAATCTTGTAATACTGAAGCTTGTCCAGCAGGAGGGCCTGGTTCGACAAATGCAACACTGGTGATTAAATTGCTCGATATTGTTGGATAAATTTGTTGCAAAAACAACCCAATTTGCTGTGCTTGGAGGGTAGTTGGAGTACCGATATCAAACAGTACCATAGGTGAAGCATAGCCTAAATTAACGGTGTCTTGTAATATTTGTGGATACAGCTGTACTAGAAATAATCCGATATCATTAGCATAACCAGGATCACCTAAAGTAAACGAAGGTGCCGGTGTATTTGCTGGTTGAATTGGATTAGCTAAAAATGGATCAGTTAAATAACCAGAATTTCTAGGTGCTGGATTAAAGCTTACATTTGGATTGTGTATAAAATTTTTAATGAGATCTAGTTTTGGAGTTTCCAAATATAACCGATTAATGTTTAATAATGAATAACTACCGTCCAATAAATGTAAATACCCATCTATCACTAATAGCACAGTACTCGTAGATAAATCTATACTGCCTAAATTAAGTGAAATGCCTAACCAAGGATCTAAATTATTTGGTTCTAACATTGCTTCATTTAAAGCTAAAATTGTATGTCCACCCAAAGCAGTAGTATCGGCAAGCATCAAATTAGAAGCTTTTTTAGTTTGAATATTAGCATAACCATTTTGTACATATAGTTGATTATCATTACTTATGGTTGGATGAAATACACCGTTTATTGAAATAAGACTATTTGTAAAATTATAACCATCTGGTCCAGTAATGATTAAATCTTGTGCACTACTTAATCTATGTGGATCAACGACCATACCTGCCATATTGCCAGCAGCTACATTGAATGTTGATATTGTTAATGGGTCCATAGTGATTAAACGATTAACGTGAAGTTTACTATAGTTGGGAACCGGGAAATTTGTTACCTGATAGCTAGCAATGAATTGATCAGTCACTGCACTACTAAGAAAAGTATCTAACGTTTGACTAGTAGTTAAATTCGATACACGACAAATTATCTGAGTAATATCCAAAACAACTGGTTGACTATTCCACACAATACTTCCATATAGTTGATTTGTAAAATTCAGTATTTGTGTTATAGTAAGATTAGTTGGATTGGCAATACTGGTAATTGTTCGCTTATTAACTTGATACAGTGCTGTCAATATGGTCATTCAATTATTCCTTATGTAAAATATCAATGTATATGTAATCTCATAAAATAACACAGTCTATCGAGGTGGGGCACAGCCCCACCTCGATGTCATTGATATTATGCAACATAAGTTCCAGCATATACATCAACTGGGACACCTTGTAAGATAAGATTCTGTCCACCAATTTGCTGAATAAATTCTACCAATATAGTTGATTTAATATAGTTTGCACCATTGGTTATATTAAATGGGGTAGCATAACTAGTAATTGGTAGCATTGCCGGAATAAGCATTGCTCCAGTAGTTGGATCACGAATCAAGAAATGTGTAGGTGTTGGGGCTTGTGTTTCTTGAGTGATATCAAATTGTGGATTAGAATTGATATAAAACGATAACAAAAATGCATTAACATCACCAAATACCGTAATGGGGATGAATCCTTGCACCAAGGTAGTATCGAAATACAGCACTGGTCTGCGTGACACTGAGCTATCTTGGCCATATGCATACACAGAACTTGGTGAGTCTTGAATAATATATCTAACTAATGCAGCAATCGGTTGTAGAGTTATCTGTACGTTTTGTGTGTATATAGTGGAAGTCGTATATGCCGAAGGGTTGACTAAATTAAGATCTACTGATAATGTAAAATTCTGAGCTGGTCCATATATTGAACCATTAAAACTACCAGTGCTAATACTGACAAAAGCAGTTATGTCAACTGATGCATTGCGGTTTAATGTGTAATAATAATAGCGTAAACCGTATGCAGATGTAGCACTATTCCATATAGGTATTACTGATATTTTTCCAGACAATTGTGCTGGGTGTGGTAATACTGTAATGGTCACGGTAGTAGAAATAAATCCATTTAGCGGATTCAATGTATTACTAGTTAGTTCGCCAGGGGACAGATAGTATTTAAGTAATAAAGTTTGTACCAATCCTGGATATGACGCAATGAAATCTTCAGTTCCATATAAGAAACATTGCACATTATCAATTAGTACTGTAGCTGTAGTGCCATCATCATAAGTCAACTGTGCATTAAGAAATAACGCAGCAAGTGACTGTCTAGTGTAGACAAAAAATGATGTTTGACCTAATGCCTGTGTACCAACCACAGCAATACTAGTGATGCGTGGTTGATATACTGTTGACGCATTGACTACTGAAGTTAATTTAGCTACAATACTTACAGTGGTAATTAATGCACCAGAAGAGTTATATACTTGTAACAGTAGAATTTCATTATCAACTAATGTTTGATTTGTCACACAACTGGAAAATGACCACGTGTTAGTTACACCATTAACTGCTAACATAGGTGGAGTATTACTGATATAATTACCAGCAACTCCGTAGTACTGAGATATAACTACTGCAGTTGGGGTATTTGGATATCGAACAATTTGGTAATAAGCCGGATCTCCACCTAAGATAACACAACGTTGTTCAACGGTTAATACATTTGGAGTTACACGAGTATCGTAATATAAATGAAAAACATCATTACCATACGAAATTACTGAACCAGGAGATGGCTCTAATTCTGTATATGCCGGAGTCAATGTACTAGCAAGACTAACTGGATCTACAGCAGTGACTACAAAAATCTGTCCAGAAACTAAAACTAATGAAGATACCGCGGGAACTACTTGCCCAGAACCAGTTGGGTTGGCTGGATTGTAAATTACAGAAGTATCATACACACCAGGATTAGCTGGGCGCAATAGAGCAATACTTGTCATATCAGCGTTTCTCCCAATGTAGTCACTGAGGGGGTAAGGGTAAAACTAATCAATCTTTGAATAAGTGAAGCACTTTCTGGTGCAGTAATTGTGTAATTAGTATAATTTGCTGACAAGGCAATATAAGTTGGATTAACCAATCCTTGATATGTTGCTAGCACTGGATCGATGTTCTTTACAGTTTGGTATAGTGCAAATTGTTTTAAGAATTGTCGTGGGTCTGGATCATCAATTAAAATAATTCTTCCAGCAATAACATCGGCAATGATTACTGATAAATATACTGAATATAATTGATGTTGTGATTGTAGCACAATTTGTGTTGGAACTGAAGGTATAAGGTTATTAAGTACTCGTTCCACCACAGCAAGATTGGTATAATCTGTTTGTGGAGTGTATGGTGTTAGTAATTCATACACTCTGCGATGTATCATCGTGTCCCAAAATCCAACACCACCTTCGGGTTGAGTGTTAACACTAATCCAATCAGTATGCCAGGATGGATTAGCTAATAATACTCCTTCAACAAAAACCCTACTTAATATTGGATTATAAAAACTTGGCTTTACCTGATTGCGTAGGGTTTGTCCCAATACATATGCAACATCTGTACTGGTTTGTATACTACTGTGCACAACAATTTCTATGCGATTCCCGGTGACAGCTGGATTAAAATATGACTGATTGCTAACTACTAGATCAATTCTACCTATTCCACCTGAAGTTGAATCTTGCCAAGATAATAAATTATAATCTAATTGGTGTGCCAAACGTAGTCCATTGATATAGACTTCTATAGTACCAATGTTTAATAATGGTACAGGATTATTTTGTGCATCCATACCAGTTAAGGTAAATATTAATGGAGTGGGAACCGATAACAATGGATCTAGATCGATACGGTTAACTATTACATATATATCATCAATAATCAATAATGTTTCACCAATCAATCCTGGCATAACTACAATGTCATATCCAATACCTGAACTGTCTGGAAATACATTATAACTTTGAGGTCCTGGTGCTACTTTAACATATCCACCAGTTATACTGGAATGATCCCATCCAGTTAATGCTGTATTGAAACTAACATATTGATATACTGAAGCATATGGTGATCTAATAGTAGTAGCAGTCCCTGCCGTAGTAACAGTCAGTGTGGTAGCTAAAAATGCTGCATTTTCTACTATTGCCACATCAATTGTACTTGGTATTGTGATTGGAATACTATTGCTAATACTAACTCCTAATTTACCTTGTGGTAAATCAAGTTGACTAATTGTTGCAGTATCGATTAGTCTACCATTAGTGTAGACTAATGCATAACAAGACTGTGAGTACAGGTATGCAGGTTTTGTTAAAACAAAACTTTGCGCTGCTTGCATTTGTGGTTGAAAAGTACCACCCAATACTGCTGCCATATCGTGATAACCTAAAGCATTACGATATAGCGTCAACAAATTGTTATCAGTATCTTGTGGGGTACTAAACATTAAAGTAATATATGGATTCTGTTCTAAGTTTGCTGCTAACCAAAAAGTTGCCGAAGAATCAACTCTGCCCAAAAAATGTAACATGATTTCATTATCATTACATTCATACAACGATTGTAAGAATGCCGAATTTGGTTGCAGTGTGTGTGGATTAGCTGGTTGTCTAACTCTTACATGGGCAATTACTGAAATTGCATTCATACTAGTTTGTAATGCAGTTATTACATTACGTCCAATTGACCAATCTGCGTGGGTCAATTGCTCAATGCAAAATGGATCTAATCTCGGTACTCTAACTCCAGATCGAGTAGTTGAATTCCAAATGCTCACATAAGAAGCTTCGTGTGTTAATATCCAATTGTTTGGATTGGATCCTTTTGGACAATGCAGTATATCACGGGTTTCGTTATATAGTAAACTTATATATCCGGTATTTAGTGATAAAACTTCAGCATCATACGAAGTCAGTATCGAAGGATCAAGTAAAATATCAACATATGTAGTACCGGTTAAATTTGGAAATGGTAATGTTGGATCAGTGTCATAACCATTTATAGTCAACAATGTTCCTGGTGTGTTGCTAGCCAAACAAGAACTTAACCTAGTTTGCATAGCAGCCATAGTTTGTGTATTAATCGGAGTTGGTAAAACAAAACTCCAACTCTGTATCGGATTGGTTACAATTGGATTGCGATAAGTGGTGAGATATAAGCCTGGCAAACCATTTGGGAATAACACTGATGCTACACTGTACTGCACAGCAACTAATGCAATTTGACTATTGCGATCATGATACAGATATACTAAATTGCGTGGGAAGGTGACACCAGTGTTAGCATACACACTGATTAGACTTTGTACATTAAATAGTATTTGATCAGTACTAATCCATGTGCCTACTGGTAACAATTGATTATTACCTAACGCACTAAATGGTAAACTAAATACCATATATGGGTTGCCATCTGGCAATCCGTATATTTTATTACCTAACATAACAGTGCCAACGACGTAGCGTTGTCCTATTGGTGTTAGACTTACATTAGCGGTGTATTCACCGACTGCCCCATTCCAAATGGTTTCAAAACTATGGGTACTTAGTCGACGCACCGCCCAATCTTCTGTCGATGGAGCCATCAGTGCGAATCTCCTGTTGTATCAAATTTATAAATTTGGTAAAAAGGTTGAACATTGACGAAGTTCATCGGCAAACTCTAATCCTTCACGAGGATTATTCATTTTCTTAAGTCGAAAATTTAAACCAATTTTAACACCAGACACACACAATAAAATAAGATATATAAAATATGCTGGATGTTCAAGTGACAATGCTGTGGTATAAATATCAGGTCCTAGTTTTTGTACCCTAGATAACACACTGCGTCGATTAACTTCCATTCGTTGAATACCAATAGCGTTAATTACCTGATAGGTTTGATCAAGTGTGACTAAACTTAATTCTCCAATAGTTTCAATAATCAAACCAAGAATCTGTTCTATGTCTTGCGTTTCAGGTAAATAAAGATATTTACGTTGTGTGCGTATATACGTTTCAGCAAGCTTGGCTGAACTCATTTGCTGTAAGAAATAAAAGGCAAATAAAGTTGAAATAATACCACGCTGCCTTATATCTAATTGAAACCACTCAGCAATCGCGCTACCGAGCGACATACTATAGATTTTGGCTACATACAGGGCAAGCCTTGGAGTTAGCCAAGTTCCGGTTGAACTGGTAGCAAATGAACGGGTGAGGAGATCTCGCACCACAATGTTTTGAAATCCGGTTAAGTCAGAAAACTGTCCCGATGCTTTAAGAAAGGGTGTGGTGTTCAACACAATCTTATCATTAAGGGTGGGGATTAGTTTAAATACAGCAGCTAGATCAGGTGGAAATTGTTTTATGTCGAAAGGAATATGCCGAAAGGTAAAGATTTCTGGGACTGCTACAGTTTTAGCTGGCACAAGCATTAATGCAAATAAATTATCTTTACCAAGTTCACTTGCATGCGTTGCTATTTGCGTCAACGGTGTCGTAACCATTGACCTAGTGGCTAAGAAAGCTTTACTAACCGCAGTTGGCTGAATGAGATTCTGATGAGTGAGAAAGAAATTAGTTAACTCTACCAAAGCACGAGTTGGTAATGTTGCTTTACTGGTAAAATAATCAAATACGCTAGGACGAACTAACATTACTACCTCTTATTTGGCTATATTTCTATAGCATGATTCAAGTTTTTCTGTAATAGTGGGCGGTTTTCATATTTCACCAGGAGTACCTCAGTTATGGTTAAGCAGACTTATCCGCACGTTAATATCAACGTGCAAGACAACAGTGCTGGTAATTTAGCACCCACTCAGACGACTCCATTACATAAGCCGTTTTTCTTTTTGTTGGCTGAAAACGGTCCAGTTGGCGTTCCGTATTATGGCCAATATGCTGACCAAGTGGCTTTATTTGGTAGCAATACATTTAATGTCAATTCTGCGCTGTTTCAACATTCCACGGTATTTGCTAAAGCTGCAGCTCAGGCACAGCCAATTTTTGTTATTCGACTGGCGGATGACACGGTTACTTCGGCATCTTTAGTATTAGAAGCTGTGGTGACACAAGAATTAATTACTCAGTATCAAGTCGATGTCCTTGGTGCCCCGATATTAAATAGTTCCGGTGCACCGATTCCGTTGTTGCAAGTCGATGGGGTAACTCCGGTCACACAGCCTGGTGTTTCGATTGCTTGGCAAGTTCGTCCTCTGTTACCCACAGAGACATACACAAACATTGCCACTACTACTGCAGTAATCAACGGTAACACTGTTACCACTTATCCAATTCTAGCTGATGTGGCAAACAACCCTGGTGCTGCAACCAATCGTTCTGGGTGGAGTTTCTACTATACACCCCAATACGATACTAACTTAGTTGCTGCAATTAATTCGATGACGTATCGGTTTGCTCCGGTTATTTTATCCAGTACCAACACTGGCACTACCTCTATGATTTACGATAGCTTTAATGCTAACTATAATGATGTTTCGTTGAAAGCTGTAGCTATTGATCCTACCACTAATCAAGATGTTAGCCTCAATGGTATTTTAGCAAATAACTATGTTGGTGTTGACAGTATTGGTAATCCGACAGATTTGTTAGATTATACTGTTTATGTCTATTCGGCAAATGTTGGCGCTATTGGTCAGCAGATCATTACCCTCTCTCCAGAACTTAATCAAACAATGGATCCGTTTTTAATCAACATCATGACTGCTGTGGATGCGAATGGTAATCCGTATCACCACGCAATTGTTGCTACTTCTAGCGCACAAGTGCTTAATCAATCGGTGGTAAATTATCATACCGGTGGAACCAACGGTGTGTTAACTAAAGCGGCATTTGAGACATTGGTTGCTGCTTTTTGTCAGGTCACTGTTAATCCTGATTTCCAGGATTATTTCCGCTATCCGTTTACTAATTTCTACGATTCTGGTTTTTCTCTTGCCACTAAGTATGCAATTGCTGGATTGTTTTCGTTACGCGATGATATCAAGATTGATTTTTCTACCCAAGATGTGGCTAATGTTCCTAATACTTCGGCACAAGATCAGTCTGCCGGTGCGGCTATTTTGGCAACAATTTTACTGTATCCTGAATCGGTGTTGTATGGCACTGATGCTATGCGAGCATCTATTTATCAACAGGTTGGCTTATTAGCGTCATCGGCCAATGGTGGTTATACCAATTGGGTACCATGCACTTATGATAGAATGCTAAAGCGTTCTGTTTATGACAATGGTAGTTATATTAAAGGTACTCCGAAGGGTCGACCCAATTCTGAAGTGTCTGAATTCAAGAAGATTTCTTGGACTGAAGCCAGTCAGATGCAAAAGCAACTCAATTGGGATACCGCTCTCAATACAATTGGTTATGCTGATATGACTACATTATTTTATTCTGATTTACGTTCGGTTTACAGTGATCTTACTTCGTTGTTGTCGGATGATGTGTTTGTTGACTACTTGGTGTATCTGAAACACATCGCTCGCGACCGGTGGACTTATTATGCTGGTAAGAATACACCTATCAAAAACATGGCATCGATTATTTCTAAAGATATCGATTCGGTTGCGGCAAAAGCCTTTAATGGCTTACTGCCAACTACTACTACAGTGTATCAGACTGCAGCAGATTTGCAGAATGGTTTTTCGACCACAATCAGTATCGCAGTTACTGGTACTATGCCAGAACGGATTTGGAATGTTATTATTCCAGTCAGTAGGGCAGCATAAGTATCGGAATTTGAACTGTCCTTAAAATTACATGGTGGAGATATCATTCCATGCCTTATATGAATAATCCGTTTTTACCAAGGACCCCATTATTACCGACAACTCAGTCTGGGGCTGGTAATATTATTACTGGTGCCCAGCTTGGTTTTGGTAATAATTTACCAAATATCGATGCTGCTACACCTCTGGTGCTGCGCCCATTGGTGCCAATTATTACACATGTGCCGACTATGTTTACATTAGTGGATGGATTGCAAGACATTCTGAAGAGTTTAATCGAAAATCACACGCGTTCAATTGATGGTGTTGATTTACAATATACGATGGATTCTGGCACTACACCTGCTGGTCAGGATGGTCAAGAATTGAATGTGCCGACTAATGCTAAACGGGCACAGGTTAATCCGCAAATGATGTTACCTGAAATCAATGGTAATCTGGTGTGGAATCTGTTTCGACTCTGGATGCGAATGATGAAAGATCCTGACACTCAGGCTTCTTCCTTGGCTGGTATCGTACCGAGTAATCAAATTCTACCACCGCATGTGTTATCAATGTACACGATGGATATGTTGTTCATTCAGTACGATACAACATTACGGCCTGAAAACATTGTTGATGGCTATTTCATTACTTCCATGTGGCCCAATGATATCGGCACAGCTGGATTTAAAAAGACCATCGGAACTTCTGATGTGGTTGAACGTACTGTGGCTTTTCATGGTGTGTTGCAGCACAACGACAACACTAGGGCAGTAGCACAATCGGTAGCGCAAATGTTACAATTGCACACGATCGATTACAACTACGCTACACCGATTGCTCAGGGTGTTGATAGTAACCTACTGAATCTTGGCTTGATGGGTTCGGCAGCTATTGATAATCTAAGCTTTGTCCCGCAAGCTTAATCTATAACACGGTTAATATGTGGTGACCCCATTGGGGTCACCACATATAGTTTAGTAGTATTAGAAAGAATCTCCAGTTGAATCACCATCACCTGGAAATCCAGTTGTATCAGTAGCGCCACTACCATCTGGAGTTTGCATAGTTGGATCCGTCGTACCAGCATTTGGATCTGTCCCACCAAACTGATCTGCATTTGAAGCAGTATTATTGTTCAATACTTCACTTTGTGTTTTGATAGCTTTAGTCATTTGGATTAAGGTTTGTCTGACATCCAACAAAGCTTTCTGATCAAGGTCTTCGATGTTGGGAATATTCATATCACCAAAGCCAAAATCTTGTACATATTTTTGTACTAATTTTGATTTAGTTAATCCACGCATTGCGGTTAGCAGTGATCGCATATCTTGATCACCATCAGAAATATCATCTCCCAATGCACCATTAAGAATGGAATCTATACTGCTTAACATTCCATCAAGTGCATCAAATTGTGCTTTATCTGGAGCAATATTTGGTGGAGGTAGTATTACTTTGATATCATTTAATACTTTTTCAAAATTAATTAAATCAACTTGGTTAACACTACCTTCTACGATACCACCATCGTTATGTTTATTGTCCATAATGTCTTTAATATCTTTTGATAGATTTTTTGAATACAACACATAAGCTCTTACTATTTCAGTAAGGTGCTCACAAACTATAGTTTGCTTACCTAGAATATTGCGACTGAAGAATAAATTAGTAGTTACCACTGAACGAGAATATTCTGCATCGTTTAAACTATTCATTGCTGCTGCTGGAATTTCAAGTTTTAAAATTAACAAGCTCTTTAAGTCTTCAGCTAACTGTTCATCTGGACTGGCATCACTACGTTGATTTGATTCACTACTGATTTCATAATCAGTTAATCCTGCAATACCTTTAGCTTTTACAGTGTAACTCTTATTAACGATTTGTTGCGAAATGGCCATTGGGTCGTGCGTAAATGTTACTGCACTTTTGCGCATTGCCTCACGTTGCACAGTACGCATGTGTTCTATGACATTGCCACGAAAATTAGGATCAAAGGTAATATCAATTCGTTTACGGTCGATAGCATTATTAAATGCCACTAACATACGACAGACAATAAGAGAAATGCGTAATGCTAAAATAAACTTTAAACTATTTAAAGTACTTTCCCCAATACCATATTCATTGATTTTAAAAGCAAAATATATTAATAAATCCTTTGGTACAAATAATAATTTAGTTCTACGTTGTTGTAAATAGCGCGATAACATATAACGATACACTGAATTATCTTTTCCGATCTTAAGCGAACCAAAACCAGAATTAGTTAGTCGCTCTTTTAAGTGAGATTCAACAATATTTTGATAAATATTTGCCATTGCATTTTGGGTGTGTTGATCACCTTGAAGAAAATCTGCCATACCATATGCTTGGAATAATTGCTGAAAGGCTGATTGATTTGGTGTGTATTGTTGAGAATGTTCTAATGAATTAATCATCTCTGATGTTACTTCTATCGGATGACCATACTCGTCAAGTAGAATAAAATAACCAATATGATCAGTTGGTGTACCAGGAGTATAGATTGGGATTACACTTTCTGCAGGTAATTGCATAAACAATGGATTATCGATATTTTCATCATCATCTTTTGGAGTATCGATTACCAACAAAGTAGATTCTTTATAACGTAATTTAGTAGTTTTACTAATTTTGTGTTTAGTGGTATTGTTGCGGGCTTCTGAGAATTGAATTGAATTTGGATTATCTATAATCGATAATGATTCTTGTGCTAAAATGGTGGTGACCAATTTATGATACGGTTCCTTAACAGTGGATTTATTTTTTACAGATGATTCAATTTGTAATTCTTTAACAATATCAATTACCGTACTGGTAGCAAATTGTTCAGTTGCAGAAACAATTGATTGATGTTTTTCGTTTTTTGCTAAAGTATTGGTTGTTCGATATGAACTATCTGCAATACCATACATCGATTGTTCATCGAATAGTTTAATTTTCTGAGTGTATGATTCTTGACTGGTGATTACATGACTACCTTGTGTTAGTTGATTTTGTAAAGTAATCAAAGGTAATATTAAAATTGGCTGTGCACCAGATCTATACAGTGCTTCATGAATCCATTTGGGTACAACAGTAGAAAATTTTAAAGTTTTCTCAAAATAATTAGTCAACAGTTCACCGATATATTTATTTTGACTATGTGATAGTTCTTTACAATTGGAAGTGATATTAATAGTACTGCTTCTTAAATCATTTGGCGAAAGAATTGATGGAATCATAATTGCAGCTGCTTGGCTGACTTCTGGTGCCATATCTAAAATACGTTCATTTTCAATTTTATCATGTGCAATACTACGTAATAATTTTTGTGCATGCACTAAGAATCCAGCTGATCCACCTACAATGTTGTTCACAGCCGGGGTATCGGATTGTTGACTAAGCCGAATTAATTTATCTCGTTCACCTTGACTTACAACCAATGGATTACTTACAATTGGTGTAGATTTTACCGCTTTAGTAAAATTAAATCCTCCGTTTAAAAGATTGAGGATACTTTGAATTCGTGAAGTAGGTGCTTTAGCCATATTAATAATCTCCTCATGGTGGGGGTACAATGATCAATTTTGTAATATCAATAGGAGTAGATTAATATGGTGTCGTCTGGATTGGTCGATTACTATCAAGAAGTATTTAATTTTGTATCAAGTCTGACAATTAAATTTTCTCCAATGGCAGACAGTCTTAATCAAACTGTAGCGAATGCCGGATTTGCTGTTGACGAAACAACACCGACTACTTGGAAATATTATCTTAATTTAGTAGGTCAGTACCACACTAGTGATACCTTGATGTATATCAATAGTTTGGACACACAACAGCAAATTTTATTCTCACCTACAATATTACCAAACCATCCTAAGACTACTGCTGCATACGTACCTGGTAATTTATTTTATACTGAATTATGTAATAAATATCCTAACCAAGTAGATTTGATAAAATCTATAGTATATCCGGTACCTGATATAAATTTAGCAATTTTAGCTGATGATTTTACAATATTAGCGTATGGTACAAATTTATTAGAGACTGATGAATATGATCCTGTGTTACAAATACTTGAACAGTTTTTCAGTTATGTTAATCGGCGCTGGTATTTTAATTTCTTTTCGTATGAAGCATACTACACTTGGACATTCTGGGGTTTATTATGGCAACAAATTGTACAAATGGTATTATTAGTACGTATTCAATCTATTAAAACAACTTCAGTGCACAGTTGGCACATTTGGCAATATTTAGCCAGCTATGGCTTGAGTGATTACAGTGATGTGTTATCACGTACCCAAGCATTATTTCTATATCGCAATATTGCGTATATCATTGCCAACAGAGGCAAACAGAAAACTCTTGTGATTTTAGCAGATAATTTATTATCTGGATTAGGCGTTGGGTTATATGGACTTGACATATGGCAGCAAACTACTACTGGTGCTACACTGTGTCAATTGACTCCAGAATTAGTTCCAGTTGGAATTCCTACTACATTCATCAATGCTCTGCCAGCAGAATCAGCTGAAACTATTGCTCAAGTTGAACAACGTCTGTTCAATATGGGAACCGAAGTAAATATTGCTGCAGACTACATTGCCTCACTGACTGTACAACTTGGTACCACACCAATTAATACAATGCCGACTAAATTATTAGAGCTACGTCAAATCTCTACTGATTTACGATTTGCAGCTTTTCTTAATTGTTTTCTGTTAGATAGTTTAGTATATGCTATTGCCAATAATAAATATTCTACCATTATTGACTTTGTTGAACCGACTACATCTATCAGCTTAAATCTTTCAGTAAATCAGGCTTTATTATTGTATAGTTACTGTGCTTTTAAGGCACTCGGCCAACAGCCCACCACTATCCCAACACAGTATTCAATTAAGTCAGCTTTTAGTTTAACACCGACTATTCCAACTACTTTAGTGTTCGATGGATATACATATCCATTATCAGATTTCACTAACGTGACAAACTATCTTGGATCGTATGCTTGGCCGACATCACCTTGTTTATCACCAACAGAATTTTCTGCTTGTCTTAGTACGCAATTTCAAGCAGCAATGAATCAGATACAAATCAGTCGCATGGAAGAAGATAGATTAACTAATAAAGCATTAAATTTATTAAGTAATTCAGTTACAGTACAAGAAACAATAAGTTTATCACTTTCTACCTTTACTACATATGATACTTGGTTAGCCGCACATTCCAGTAGTTTTGGTACGATGTTTTCAACATTTGATGCACAAACTAATCCATTACAGTTTTATGATAATTTAGCCCAATTGATTTTATCTAATCTGCTTCCTGCCACACCGACATTCTCAAGATACGGTAATTTTGCAATAACCAATACAGCCTATGCTAAATTTAAACAGCTGTTTGTTCAATTGTGTAGTTACAATATTCTATTTCTTGACACCGACACAATTGTAGAAATTGGTGTTTTTCTTGGCAAAATGTCTTCATATGCAAAAGATCGTGTACTTACTAGAACATATGAATTTCCTCTTGAATCTCCTATGCTAATAACACATACGACTCAGTTAACTCAGACAATTCCACCAATAGCGCTACAATGTGTAATTGAGCCAGACTTTGGTATAGTAAATACGCTTAGTGGTGGAATCAATGTGAGTTATTCTGATATCACAACAACAACATTAAATGATTCTCCTAATCTTGAAATAGCAGTAAACTCAACACAAACCAATAACACATTTATGTTTGATATAAATGCTAATCAAACAAATTATGTTATACCTATAGCCTGAATATTGATTAATATTTACCCCCGTTAAGGAGTTACTATGTCTGGCTCGTCTTACACCTATACCCCACTGGGTCGTTCGGTTAAAACTTTATTAGGTTCTACCAATGATCTAGAATTACAATTGGGACTTACCCCAATTTATGATATTAATTCTACTTTAAATCGTAAATATAACATTGCGATGACTCAACCGACTACACATCCACAAATCAAATATTTCGGTATCGGTATCGGTGGTACTCTAAATGTTAGTGGTACGAATCTTTCGCAGCCACAGGAAGTATCTGTGACTGATATGGATTTATACACCCCGTTACCGTTTCGTTGCGTTCCTGCGACACAAGATCTAACTGCTATTGAACAAATGCAATATCGCATGCGAGTACCAACCATGATTGGTGGTGTAGCATACATTTGCTATTATCTTAAATTACTAAGTGTTGCTGCTGCTACTGCGGCGTATACTTTAGTTAATGCCACTACTGGTGTACAAACACCCTATGTTTTGGACTATACTAATCTTACCCCCACTCCTCCGGCTACAACAGTGAATGGCCAGATTTCTACAACTGCACAAGATATCAATGTTTCATCTTCTGCAGCCTTACCGTTACTTGGTACCGAAGTAATTGAAGCAGTTTCTGCTTTATATGCTGGCGATTTACGGTATGCTAAAATATCTGAAATTGGTATTTATAGTGGCACCGATGCTTCAGTTACTGCAACCAATAGTAGTAATGTTACTTTCACTTACACTGAATCTCTGATGACACAATTATCAATTCACACCACAATGAATGGAATTGATATGTCTAGTCCATCGGCTACATTTAATCAACAATTTGTCTTTGCTGGTGGTTCTATCGTATTAGTTTAGATTAATCTTACCACAGTAATTGGGATGTTGATCCATCCCAATTACTTTATTAAAAGGATCAAGTAGTATGTTTAATAAATTAGCAAAGTTATTATTAAACAAACAAAAAATAGGTGCAATAGAACAACTATCCCCAAAGGTGCAATCCACTGAAAATCCATACGGTGATGATATTAAATATGCTGATACTGGATATCAAAAAGATCGTAAGAAACGATATCCAATTGATACAGTAGAACATATCAGGGCTGCTTGGAATTATATTCATAAACCAAATAATAGAAAACCATATACCGATTTTCAATTGACTAAGATTGAAAATCGTATTATTGCCGCATGGAAAAAGAAAATTAATAAAGCTGGTCCACCATCTGTTGCAAAAAAATAAACTATAGCATCCTGGGAAATCCCAGGATGCTGAGTTTATTATTCACAACACTTTGGAGATGCCCCAGATGGCACCACCAATAGCGCCGGCGAGTACACAGCCAGCTACCAGCTTTTTGACGACTGCTTTCTTGTCTTCAGCCTTGTACTTAGCTTCGAGTGCCAGACGGCGTTGTTCTCTGTCTGCATTAAGCTTTTGTACACGAACAGCACATGCTGCGTCGGTTTCAGCCACCAGTGCATTGAAGGCAGCATCGATTTCCGCTAACCTTGCTTCGTGCTTAGATTTTATCTGAGCATCTTCTTCCAACCCAGCACATTCTAGTGCTTTAAGCTGATTGACCAATTTTAAATTGTCAGCATATTTCGGATCGGTTGGGTCAGACAGAAATGCCGTCTCCACCAGATCAATAGTCGTATACGCCCGTTGAGTTTGTTTGGGGGATTTCATTTAGATTTCTCCATCATAACTGGTTATGGTAACACTATGCTACCTTGATCATATTTGTGATATATACCTGAATTAAAATGAAACGCAGTTAAATATGAGAGTTGTATAATTATCAATTACTGAAAATTACAAAAAAATAATATAAATACTCTGGGGCAATCAGCCCCAGAGTATTTATACACTATTCCATGTCTACCTGGTTTTGAGTTATACTACCAACCAATCATCCGATTGCTACCAATTAGATATATTGATTTGGATCCCATTGGATAAACTGGTTTAATAATATTCAACCAATCACTTGGGGCAACTCGATATTGATTTAAAATAATAGTATCTGGTAGTGGTTTTTGATCATCAACAATTCGATCGAATATTTGGGTAAATACTCCTTGTCGTTGAGGATCAGTTAACCATTGTGGATCACTAAGATTAGTCGTCTCTTCACTTGGTAGTGTATTAGTAGCCAATAAACAACGTGGTACAGTCAATACGGTGTTGTTGGCAAACAAGGAGTCGATCAACTCATTCTTGGCTTTGTCTTCCAATATACCATAATCGAATTTGGTTGTACTGCCGTTGAAATATTCCACTTGTCGACATTTCATCAAAGCTGTCAGACTACGTCTATCTGGCAACGCGACAGTATCATGGAGAAATGTTTCTACCATGACTTTATCGATAGTCCTATCTAGTAGATCAGCAAATGCTGGATGCTCAGATAAGGGTGAAGTGAAATGTGGATCACACAGATCAACTAGATCACTAATTGAATCAATCGAGACAGTCACACCCATATCATTTTCTAAACGCAGTCGCATTAGAAATGCATCATTTAACCGTGCTACCAGATAATTGTCTATCTTGCTCCAAACACCTTGGGATTGATCTTGTAAAACTTTTAATACGCCACGCCACTTCTGCTCTACGTAGCTTTTCCTAATGGCATCTCGAATGGTTATGAAGGTTGCAGTTGGCATATCAATGTGTCCAGTCATAGTGTACAATAACCGATGTACCCAATAACCACGTTTCATCCCATCCGATAACATATGCTCCAAATCACGATATACATCAAATGCACTGGATTCTATCCGCCGAGACTTAAAATTAGTTAAGGCTAACCTAACTTGATTAAATGTAGAAGTCCATGGAGTTTCAATGATTTCCAATCCACGAGCACGATCTAACTTGTTATCCTCATCAAGTGGTTCGCGGTGCCAAGTTAAGGTTTCAACCACAGCTGGGGTTTCCTTGTGTTGTTTCGTTTGGGCGGATATAGGCATATTGATATTCGGTGAGTTTACTTGCGGCTGCGTAGTTGGCATCGTATTCATTTGATTTGGCGGAGTGTAACTCCCAGATGAATACATCGAAGTACTACCTTGTTGCATACCACCCATGATGTTTGGATTGATGCCAGATTGTTGATATCCCATGTTTGATTGCTGCATGTTATTGCGTATAGTGTTGATGGCTCCACTACACCATTGATATAATATTCCTTGTAAATCCTGTTGATGTAAACTAGCACCAGCCACACGTAAATCTACACCACGTTTCATTGCTTCTTGCATGATAAAATTATGCAAATTTATAATCACGCTGGTATTGGTATTCAAACTTTGCATTAAGAGATTTTTAGTATTTAAATCTACTTGCTGCGTCAAGCCATCAATCAACTGAAAAACGGCTTGATGATAGGCTGGTGATATGTTGTTAGGTAGTCCAGTTGGATTAAAATTATACTGCTGTATCACGATAAACACCTTTGTTTTTAGCAGTTTGAGTAGTATGCTGTACATGTTACAGCTATGCAGTATCATACCCAAAATGTCGCAATACTACGTCTTACCGTGATGGTAGATAGTTGACAATTTCTTCGATGTCTTCTGCATAATCTGGACGCTCCACTCCACCTTGTTCGTTGATCGGTAGATATGGATTTATTAATCCAGTCAATCCTGGAGTAGAACCGGAAAATGCCACAATACTTTCCACTAATGGCATAGACGGATCAAATCGTTCTTGTGGTGTTCCACCCGGACGAAGTTTGAATATACCACTCGACACAAGCCAATTGTCACCATATATCTCTGGTGCTGGATTGACATTGCGCGATTGAGTTTTTCTCCGTGATGAATAAATTTCAGTAATAGCCATGGGACGTTGATAGAATAACTGCTTGACTTCACGCTGTTGCAGTTTTGTTTTAGCATGACATTTGTAGAATGCTTTGAAAATAGTTGTGGCAAATGCTACTACTAATGTACTGTCAATTACATCTATGCGTTTCTTATATAAATTTTGTGGCAAAGTATTTACTAAGAAATTATCAATTTCAACAAAGATGTAATGTAGCAATTGATATATGTCATCCACCATTAAACCAAAGGTATGAAAGCGTGCTTTGGTAATTGGATCAATGAAATGGTCAACGGTTATGATGTGATTATCTGCATCACTTTTGGCTTTAGTTTCCACGTGAGAACCAGTTGCATTTAAAATGCGTCCTAGCATAACACGGAAATCATGTCCATCTGGCTGATAGAGTGATTCCACTGTGTGGAAATTAAAGTGAGTTAGCAGATATAGTAAATTAGCAATTACTTTACGAATGACTTGATGTTGCAACACCGATCGTCTGACTCGTAAATACACATCAGTAACCGTTTTACGATTAGTTTGTTTTGCGATGAAATAATCGTACTCGGTGTTATCCATTGGTCTAACATGATCAACAAATGTCAGATCATCTACCAGTAAACCAAACTGTAGCATTGTATTTACAAAGCCAAATTTACACAGTAAATAATGCAACACAGTGAACTCACAGCTGCGTTTACTTTGCTTTTCTTTGTGATACAATCTAGCAGTAATGATAAATTCTGAACTTATCACTCCACGTTGTTCACTAACCAAGCGGAATTGGTTATTTCGGTTAAACCCCAATAATGCACGAATTGGTCTAACCTGCAAACCACTGTGTTTGCTACGTGAAAATATTTGATCAGTGACACTTTTGATTAGGCCATAGCGACGCCCATTGATAAACAACATATCGTTGTGTAAATATGGTGTATAAAAATGAGTATAATAAAATCTTCCTTCGTGGCTAAAACGAAATCTAACCAATTGTAATTCAGACACTGCAGTTTGTAGTTTTAACTTATTAGGGTTTGACATAGACAGTTCAAAATTAATCCTATCTGCCGGAGATAGAATTTCATAATCGTGATATGTCACCGCACCATTAACAAGTTTCACTGCTTCTTTATAAACAGTGTCGATAAATTCTGGAGATGAATTGATTTGTTTTTTAATAAATCCCCTCAACATGTAATCATTAAATTTTGGAATCTGCTCTGCCACATCTAGGATTAGTTGGTCTAGTATTGTTGACATTGTTACGCATCCCCAAACATGATGTTGATTGACACATAATCTTGGCCTAATGTCTATTATTAATAGCAAAAGACTGATTATGTAGCGACTGCGGCTTGTTTAAACAATGGCATGACAAGTTTTAATATTGTTGCAATGCCACCGATAATAACTGCCACACCACCAATGGTGGTACTTACAGTTTTGAAATTTTCACCCAAACTCTTTTGTTTGGATGTTTTCATTTCTAACTGTCTAAGCGCCCAATCATGCTGACGCTTAAGTGCTTCTTCCTTACGCTTAGCAGAATCTTCACTATCTTTATATTGCAGAGCCAACACTTCATGTGCTGTTTTAAGTTGTTTAAGCTCAAGCTCTTTTTCTAATATAAGATGTGATTTCTCAGCATAATCGGCACTACTAGCTTGCTCAGCTTGTTTTTTCCATAAGGCAATTTCGCGTTTATTGGTGATGTCTAATTCTTTAAGAATCTTGACATCTTCTAATAAACGTTCAGATGCTTCATTGTACCGATTCTCATTGTCGGCGATGATTTTCTTATGTTCATCAATTAAGATAATATTTGGATTAACTATAGGTGTAGTTTGTTTTAACCAATCTTCCAACCTATGGACATGTGGCGTGATGCGATAACCATCTATCACCCAAGTCATTTCTGGCATACGTTTAAGATCAGCAAATGAAGTACGTGCAATATGTACATCATTTAACTCAATAGTACACGATAGATTCCGTCGAATTAATGAAATCCCATCAGTTTCGTCTTCACCTTGAAAGTGAGATACTTTTACTCCAACAATTTCACCATTGACAATGGTATACAAATTTGTATATGTGTTGGTTGGATCATTTGCGATTATTGCAACTGGACTACGTACTACTTCTTTACCTAATTTTTCATATAGATCTCTGATCAATGCTTCGCGATATATTGGTGATGCTGGATTGACCATCATTGCTTCATGCCTAGCCGAAGCAACAGTGATTGCCATTTCTGGAATAAATATTGGAGTGTCGCGTAGAACATTGAGATCTATATTGATTTCATCTTTCCAAGCTTGTCCTTGGAATTTACCTTTATCTCTAGTTCGACTACCACTTACACGACGATGAATTATTTTGACATGTTTGTCGATTACCAAACTTCCACCAGAAGTGTGTGGAATCATCAACGGCTTTCCACCGACAGAATTCATATACCAAATAGTTTCACCAGTATAATTACATACGATGTGTTCGACATAAAATCCAATTAAACTTTCTGGAATTGGATATTCAGCATCAGTTCCTGTGGTGTGATACGGGATACATCCCGCTTGGGTATAAGTACGCATATGCAGATGCACTCCTCTAATTAGCACACATTGATAGATATTACTTAAATAATATATATCCATAGACTCTGTGGTTATCTGAGGGATGCATACTATTTAAATTGTTAGTTTGAATAATAAATTATACATCTCACAAGTGGTGGCTTGCGCCACCACTATGTGACAATTATAACCAGTTGGTGTAATAAGCGCATTCACTTTAATGATATACGATTTGATTTATTATGAAATTAAGCTATAGAAAGAATGTTACCAAACAGAATCATATTTGAATTCGAGCTAGTCAATGGCACAAACCTACCATTACCTGTTAAACTGCGTGGTATACCGCGCGCCATAGTAGCTAAATTAGATGCCGATGGTAACCCAGTAGTTGGTAAATTGTTAGCTTGTGCACCTTGACTCGTCAAGGGTGAACTACTTAACAATGCTGTGGTTATAAGTTTTTGAGTTGCTGATAAAACTGAACTATTCCAAATTATTCTATTGGTTGGATTAGTTATGGTTGAATTATTAGTCGTAGTATTAGTTCCGTTTAAAGTAAGAGTTGTTGTGGTATTGCCTATGCCATCTGCAGTGGTCCAACCACTAGTCCAAATATCGGTTCCAATTCCTAAGGTTGGTCCACCATCACCAGCTATCGGAACTGCATCGGTGATGATACCATTTCCAGTTAATCCACCACTTCCAGCACCAGACTGGACTACATTATTTGGATTAAGTGTTCGCTGTACACCATTATTAAGCAACGTATTATCTTGTGTAGAAAATACTTCTGTGGTTGTAGTGTTTATCGATGTTAGAATATTAGAAACAGTAGGAATGTCGGTAATTGTAAGATTTGGATTACTGACTACCGTGCGAATCCAGCTCATTGGTAAATTAACAGTTTGTGCTCCAGATGCACTTAATAATGCAGCAATTAAACTTGCATTATTGGTAGTTTGCATCAACAAAGTACGAGCTTGTGCTTGAGTAGATGGACCAAATAATTTTGGTGATGCTGCCATTTGTTGCATGACAGCGACTAGTTCTAGTTTGGCAGCAATTGCATATAGTCCATCAAATAAACTCTGTTGTGCAGCATATGCAACCGGTGCGACACTGATTCCAGGGACACCTAAAGTTTGTGTCAGTGTGTTGGTGATTTGATTGACGGTACTAGCAGAAATTGTGGATGGTATGCCACTAATTGCATTACCATTGATATCTACGGCATCCGATAGATATGGATTGTAAAATGCTGCTAAGCCAGTGCTAGAACCAGTCAGTGCAGTAGAAATTGGACTGGCTAATTGGGCAAAATCACCATATCCAGCATAATTGGCGGTTGGGCAAGCACACCCATTCATACCACCCATTACACCCATACCTAATCCACTGGCGGCGCCTAATCCAAGTAGTGGACTGTACCCAGCTGACAAAGCTAATTGTTGCAATTCATTGTTAACTGCAGCAGATAATCCTTCGACAGTAGAAACCCCATATCGAACCAACAATGCCGGTAGATTGGTTAGTGAAAGTACACTTCCTAGTAGACCACCATTATTATTCAATGCACCAAGTGTGACTGGCTGCATTTGAGCTAAAATTGAATTAGTGGCAAATAGACCTGATTGTGGTACACCATTGGCAAAACTTGAAGCGATTGGATCTGGAATTGGAATTCTAACATCAGTTCCAATTGCAGCTAGTGTATTTGAAAATAAATTACCAACTGCACTAGAAACATTATTAGCAATCACTGAAGCTTCTTGTGATAATAACCCAGTTACACTGTTGGCCGCGTTGGATATCACAGCATTAGTCAAATTGGCGACACCACCCACAGCAGAATCAATTGCGGTGGTGACTAAACTACCTGCTACAGTTTCTGCTGTATTGATAGCATTGCTAACAATAGAGCTAGCAGCGTTACCAATAGTAAAAGCAGCAGATTCCAATTGACATTCTAATGCACTACTGGCTTGATTAACAATAGTTGTGGGAATACTACTTATGGGACCAATGGTATTTGACAATACACCGGTGGTATTAATCTGGGCACTTGTGTTAAACAATGACATTGTTGTTAACTTTCATCACTGCTCAAGTTAAATTATTGTCCAAATGCATAGAAGTAAGTAATATTTTTGCTACTTTGGCAGAACGCACACCACCACTCCAATCCACATCGTTCATTGATGCCTGTCCAGTTTCTTCTAAGCTGGCTTTGAATGAAGCATAGGCTTGTGGATTGCCACCACGAATAGTCAATAGTTCTGTCATTGAATTATGCAAACCTTTGGAATCCATAGTCTGTGCTTCAGGCAATGACACTGCTGAGCCTTTATCCGGTTTCACCACCTGACCGGTCATTAAATTAATTGCCGAGTTACCGTCTGGTACCGACAGTTTATCCATTAGATATTGTTTTAAACGTCGTACTGGTAACTTGATAATAAGATAGGTTTGTGGTGTAAGGAAATATCTTTTAGTTATTGCATCCCACATTTTGATGCGTTCAAATAGAATTAATCCAACCGCATGTGCAGTAGCTAATAGATCTGTCATTTTTAGCATGACTTGTAAGTTTGGTGCATATAACACTAGAGTGCGTTTATGGTCTCTGATATCTTGCATATATGCATCAAACGCAACATCATTCATAGCAGAAAATTGAGCTAAGTAATATTTGGTATTGTATCCAGAAGGATCAAGTGTGGCAATGTGTTTTAAAATATAGTCTTGTACCAGAGCACGACGTTCAATCAATGTATTAGTCATATAAATAGACCTTTTGTCAAATACGCTATTTGATCTGCAGTATATGCCATATAACTGAAGCAATATACTGATTAATTCAATACATATCCTCGAGTATTGTCGGCAATAATCATTAAGTTATCAACTGTATTTAGTATGGTGTTTTCTACACAATCACCAAGTTTAACTGCAATTATTGAAGCATTAGGAATAAGATTGAGCAGTACTTGTAATTCTATTACCATCGGTGGTTCAACATCACTAAATGCTAACCCTTGGTGCAATCGTTTTATCCAACGTAAATAACCAATAGAACAACATTTGGTTATGAGTTCACATTGTTGTTCATTATAATTATACCGATCGAACCAAGTATTATTGATATTTGTTACACTAGGTAAATCAGCATATTGTTTGGCCACCATTGCTTTGTAAGAACTAGTCAAAAGTAATCTTTGTGTATAAACTTCAGTAATTTCAATATCATTGGTGTACATATCACCATCGGTATGAAACAATATAGTAACTTCATTAGTATTGTAATATCGCAATAATGCATTTCTACAGTAATCAAAATGCAATGGAATGTTAAATATATTGTGGTATGCGGCAATGGCTTCATTACTAGCACTGTCTAAGTGTATAGAATTGTTCAACATAGTCTCCATTTAGCCATGAGTTATAGTTAGACATACATTAATGTCCTGTATAAATCATATTTATTCAAAAATAAACAATTTTACATGAGGTGCCATGCACCTCATGCACCAACATCACATCATTAGTTATTTCCAAATTGGAAGGTTTTCAAAATGATGAAACGTACTATACGTTATAGAATTAACAGCGTTAGGTAAACCAGTTTTTGATCTCCCATCAATGGCGACACAGAACACTTCTGGGGTAAAATTGCATATCAATGAAATACACGTGGCATCAAATGAACTTATTGGGGCAATTCCACCATCGCCATCATAATGACAATATGCATGATAAACATAATTCAATGTTTGGGCAAATAATTGACGATCGAGTAATTTAACCCCAACTCTATTCTGAAAAGTTTCACGAATTGCTTCATACTCAATAGCATATCCATCTGAATAAGTATTATCACAATACAGTGGTATGAGTTTATCTCGATTATTCATTTGCTTAGTCAACAATAAAATTGTACAAATGTTATTATTGATAAAATATTTCTTAGCACTAAGTAGTAGTGGATGGTTACACGGTATACCAATTAAAGTATTTGTTGTACTATAGTCAATGTTGTCGTAATGCGCCAGTTGCATAACCCACCTATCGTTCCTAGTATTTTATTAGTTACTATAGCTATAACTCTTGTTTGTGGTAGGAGGAATCATGTACTATATCAAATATAGAGTAGCCATTAAAACTAATTCGCAACACATTGTGTATGCTGGTGGTGGTAATTAATTTAACTAAATATAGTGGCCACCAAATAATGATATTCAACATTTCAGGAATAAGATGAAACCAATAAATTGGGTAACATTTGATACCAAAGATAATGGCCATTCGTTGATGTAACTCTGTGTAGCCATTTGGGCTTAATACTGGTTTTTGTTGACGATAAGTAATCCAGTCGTGTCGTTTCAAAAATGATTCATCGCGATATAATTCGTTAAACAACACATGCGCATAATCAAAATAATAATCTCTAATAATGTTGCGATATTTTAACCACATCCACCACACAAGGATGCCACCTGTTAGTAGATAAAAGAGGATTAACCAAGGTATGTAATTCATTAGATACAATGTGATTAACCAAGGCATGCTATGTTTCATCACTGTTATTGTTGATTGTGTCATGGTATACCTCTTGTCAAATAGAATAGAAGTCAATGAGTTATTTAGTAAGAGTATTATCCCTTACGGGATAATACTCTTACTTGTAGTATAACACAGTACACTGTATAGAAATCAGTTACAGATATAAGTCAATTAAATCATGCAATCATTATAAAATTAGGATTGCGTTTTATTGTACTGTTTGCAAGATTCAGACGTAGCTGGCGTGCGCCATCTAGCAATGCAGCAGCGTCAACTATTTGAAAAACACGGGCACTGATTCTATTTAAATATTGCTCTGGGATAGATAGGTACCAATTTTTACCAGTAAAACTATGACTGATAATCAGTGATCCTATTGGTGATATGGTTATTTTAGCTGCTTCACCTTGCACTTGTTGGAGATGGACAATATTGGGTTCTTTATCATTTAGTATTACCAAATAATGAATTTCTTTAATATTTGGATACAGATAAATAATATCAGTTTTGTTACCACGCCCAATTGATTTGCGTAAAGGTAAATCCTTAGTTACATCTATTGTAAGAATTTCTCCCTTACGTGTGAGTGCTTTTGCAGTTTTGTTAGTGTAATAATACCCATCACTACGTCTACCGGGTACCACCCCAACCACACTACAAATCGCACCATCTTTAATTGATACAGTATAACCACTGTTACCTGAAAATGGCAGCCCGTAGATTTCCCCTCTGGTGTATTTGGATACCACTCCACGAGTTGGTTTACCGTCAGGAAGGATATGTAGTAAATTCCCTCCGTCATACATCATTACAGTGATATCACCTTTTGGAAAGCGTTCTGTGATACCATTTATTTCATCAGTCGATTCTATTTGAATTGATCCACCTGCGGTATACACCACCCCAATGAATTTTTGAATTACCGTATGTCGTGGTGCTGAATACGTCTTTTTTATCCGCAATGCATCATTTGCAATTTCTTCGCCAATCTTACTGAAAGACTCAGTAAGAGTCGCTATATCGTCGGCTTGTTTGTGTCTTTTGGTCTGGAGATCATGTCGTGACGTTTTTGACAAATCGCCAATTTCTAACCTAGTTAATGCAAGTGCTTGGAATTCACTTATGTTAAACCGAGCACATAGTTTTTGCACAGTGTCACTACGAGTATTTTGACTGCGACTTATTTCAATTACTTCATCGACAAAATCATACACGATGAGTTGCGCATCAATAATACGTAGATCACGTTGCAATCTTTCTAGCTTTCTACGTTTACTAGACATGATAACATTGCGCCGTTTTTCGAACCAGACGTAAAGTAACGACAACGGCGACATGCGAATTATCTTACCATCAGCAGTAGAGTAGTTTGGATTTGGTGTCATGGTTCCAGAAAATTTTAATAACTTTCTTAGTTCATCCCATACATCAAATACATTAACTCCTCGCTTTAATTCAATTATAAGATTACCTAAATCCACTATTTCGGCATTATTGAAAATTCCATTTATCCAACTTTCATACGGACTGGTTTTGTCCCGTATAGCTGTTTCAATGATACTTTTGGCATTGGTAAATATAGTGATATCAGGTAATGAATTGACAATAATGGTATCGTGTGCTAAAACCACGTGTCCTTCAAGTAAGATTTTTTTATCGAACATACCTTGTTTGTAACTAGCAATCAGTTCATCTGCATTGGTTAACACACAAGGATTTGGAAAATCAGGTAAGAATTTCTCTACGTGCTTAACAAAATCAAAAGATTTATATGGTGTGCGAGTTTGGTGTAAACCATAATTGTAAACCAAGTCACAGATATTAGCCATATTTAAAGCAACGGTTTTGGATTGATAGCCAAAACCGATTGCCAGACTGTCATATAGCATTGCGGTCGGTATCATTGGAATGAAATACAATGGCTCAAATTCCCCATCTGGGGTAAGCAACATTGGTAATACATTCAAATCGATACCGCCGTAAAACACATCACGTGCAAAGGCAGTTAATTCCATAGAAGTATATCGAGCCGAAGCTGGATTACCTCCAGAATAAGAACCGTAGTTACCGAATAACCTTACTGTGGGTGGAAACACATTCCATGATTGCGCCATGCGTACGACCGCATCGTAGGCTGACACATCACCATAATTGTGTAATTTACCGATAGCACCTATGACAATTTGTGACTTAGTTTCTTCATTAAATTCTCCCTTGCGACCAGCCCACAGAAAGCGTAATTGTACCTTCTTTAAACCATCTATAGCAGAAGGAAATTGCATTTTGATTACTTCAGCAGAGTAATCAGTTAGATTTTTTTCTACTATATCAGAAGCACTGTTTTCTAACCCTGGTTCTTTTGTGGTCGACGTGGTAACTTCTGACATACATCAATATTCCTTATTCGTGGTTACCAAATTGTTCTATAGTCGATTGGTCATGAGATGTGTCAATTACAGTATCTATAGGAGTATCAAGTGTTGAATATTTTATTACTTGGCCATTGTCACGCACAGTGATAGACAACTCAACTATTTCGAGTCTGAGTAGATCAAGTATGATAACAAGAAATTTCTTCCATGAGATGCTATCTTGTAGTAACATACTACGCTGATTGTTTAAGTGAGTGGTAGCTTTGACTCGTTGTGGTTCACGGTTCCAGTAATTCCAATAATTCCCATGCAATCGAACATGTTCATCGGTAGTGATGTTTCGCTTATTGAATATGATGCGAATCAGTTTAACCAACGGATCATGTGCAGTACGTACTGCTTTGGCATCGTATACCGGTTGAAAATCTTTCATGGTGATACCTTTGTACTGAGTAGAGTTAGTAACACATCAAGTGTAGTATCCAATGCTGAAAAAGCTTCAGCTACTTCAATTGACATAGTTGTCGTGACGCGTTGTAATTTACCCCGAATTAAAGCATAATACAAAATAGTTTGAAACCAAATGAATCGTGCTGAAATGTAATCTGGGGTGATGCGATATGATGTATCTGCTGCATGGGTTTTTAGATAGTTAGCACCATGATACAAAATTCGTTTATGTTGCACAGCGATAGCCTTATCTGCAGACATACCAAGGACAATACTATCTTGTAGTATTTGATAAAATTCATTTTTCCCATTATCTGCTTGCGCGGTATAGTAAACCTCATCGGTAAAACAATATGCCATCAGTCTTGGCAATGCCATTTCCCATGAAGTCGGTGCCGGTCCAGGTAGTACTGATGGTTGCTGTTGCCAAATTAATAACCCCCATTGTAATTCATCTTCACTGATAGGGAATTTTCGTTGTTCGTAAATTCTATGTGCCCATCGTTGCATTTGTAATTGACGTGGATCATTGATAAACATTATGGTAGTTAATTCATTCCAGGCATACACAAATTGGTCAGCAAACCCACCAGTCAATTCTGCATATTTAGCAAGTGGGTTTTGCTTGGTAATCATAGTACTCGTAAGTAAATCAAGTAAATCAATTACTAAATATCGCTTAGTTAATTCATTAGCTGTTTTTGGAATTGGCAATAAATGCAATAGCTTTGATGCATCAACTGCCAGTGTTTCTAATGTTTCAACGTAAGCTAAATTTGGTACTAGTCGGAGGGTCAAGTTTGACCCTCCGAAATAGTGTTTAAGCAACTGTGGCACATCAATACGTTTAAGTCTGTTAACAATTGATGTTTGCATAGCATTGACACCAGATGTTTATTAAATATGCATGTGTTGATAATCTGTTATTGGTGGAGTTTTACTTAAATCCTTACGTGATTGGGAATCATTGCCCAGTAGTGTATAAATTCTCTCGACATCTCCAGGATGAGTAATCTGATACACCCGTCGATTACGAACATTCATACAAGTGCGTGCAGCATCGCTTGCATCCATACTACCGATACCTTTTAGGGTTTTTACGGTGATCATCTTGTCCATCATTTTCATCAATTCATAGAGTTGATAAATACTGACTGGACAATTTACTAATTCAGAATTACGTTTACTGGTGATAAATATTACCCAATTTCTCCATTTGATTGTTTGCAGAATATGACTTACCTGTGAACAAATTCGTTCAGCGACATCAAACAATGGAATGACGTAATCTTCACGTCCGATTGAAATAATCAGAGTGTTGATAGCTTTATCGTATTCTACCCGATGTGCTCCAGTTTGTTGTTTGATAAATTCAGTGTTCATGGTCTGTGGAGTTAGATAGTAAGTTACTCGTGTCAATGCTTCGACTAGTAAACCAGGCAATGAAAACTCATTAGAGAGATTTTCAATTGCAATACCAATTTCAGCTATTTTGGTAGCAAACAAAATCAGTTGCTGTTGATCTAATCTTACTTGCGCTTGACCTAAATTGCTAGTGTATTCAACATCTATATGAATTTGGTGATCATAGATGTTGATTGCTTTCCACTGAATCAGATCTGATTGATCTCGCACATAAGTGCTATTGACTTTGCGTCGGCCAGTCCAAACTTCATAATACGGTGGGGCAACGATACCGAAAAATCCACTACGTATTAACATCGGTGCTGCTACTTCAAATGCTCCAATAAGCAATGCTGCAATGTGTCCACCATGTGGATCACCATCAGCCATAAAAAAGCATCGACCGAAATTTAAATTATCTAAATTGGGTTTCAGTGGATCAAAATTAATGATTTTACACACATCAGTATAAATGTCATTCTTTAGAAATAACCGTAACATTTCTTTATGATCACGAGCATCAGTCATCACATTTTTAGGCTTACCAGATAATTGATAGGTTGCTTGGGTTTCAGTATTGTGTCCTACAGCACCACCAGCGGATTTCCCTTCAACTAAGAATAATTCAGCAATTGCTCTATTTTTTGTAGTACAATCTTTGAATTTATCATCTCTGATTAGTCCTAGAGAAATGCGGTTCATGTTCAGTTTAGTTTTACCTAAACTTGACAATGATTGCATGTAATGTGTCTGGATGTCATCTTGTATCAATTGATACAGTTGATCCAGTGCTGCACTAGCTTGTGGACTTGTTAATAGTGGTAGTAGTTCTGCTCGATATGCTTCACGAAATGGTGCTGAAATAAAAGATTGCTTGGTGCTGTTACCAAATTCTGCCCCAGAATACTTCACATCGACTGCAATAAACAATGGAAGTCGATAGGAGTCGATGAAGAATTTTCGCAACACTTTATCAGTAATACGTGGTGCTAATGCTGCAGTCACTTGTTCAAGTACAATAGATATGTGATTACTACTCGGAGCGTCAATTGATATGTTATTAACCATACCAAATGCATCACCTTTTTGTTCGGTTTTCACATAAAACAATTGTAAGTGAAAATCTTTTAGATACGCTAGTGGTGGTGTGGATTTTTGGGTTTTCCATTCCCAAGCAAATGGTCGTGTGATGTGCCAGTAGTGCCTAATCCATTCAATGCGATTATGTGTTACTGATGACCACACCAATGCAGCTTGAGTTTCTGTAGTCTGGCATGTTAGTGTTGCTGAATTAATATCACTCGTCCAGTATTCCGCTGGCATCGGTTGTTCACTAATACGGAATTCAATTTTGTAGTCAGAGAAGAATACGTATTTCTTTAACAAATCCAACAATCTTACGTAGTTTATATCAGCGTATTCAGCAACACCAGTAAACAAAGTCAAATCTGGTTCAAAGCTAACAATACTACCAGACATACCATTAATTGGTGGGACAATCGTTGCTTCGAGTGGATGTATACCAGATTGCACCAGTAATGAACCAACACCATCTGGTCGATATGACATAACACGAAAATAAGCACTCAATCCAGCTGTAGCTTTTGCACCTTGACCAAAACTACCTGAACTTGCAATGTAGGCATTTTGGTTAAATTTCCCTGATGTCATAGTCTTGGTAAAGACATCAACTAATTTTCCAAGTGGTACACCTCGTCCGGTATCGCGCACAATTAGTTGGAAACTTCCCCTTGCGATATCACGACACAGTGTTACAACAATTTCAGCAAGTCTATTAGTACTGCGTAATACTTCAGCTAATTCATCAATTGAATTATCAATTAATTCTTTTGCTAGTTGTGTTATTCCAGCAGCTTCTGTATCTGGTACTAATAGGGTTGGGCGTTTACGAACATAATCCAATCTTTCTAATGATTGAATACTGTCTTCATCGTAGATGTTGTTTTCCGACATTGTGATCTAGTTCCTAGGTTGTCCAGAATGAGCAAACAAGTCTTTGCGTAAGCAAGGGTTTTATTTGTGAATTAGTTAAATATTAACTATCTCCGTATACCCATACGAGTTGATCTATTTATCATAAAATAGTCTCGCCTATTAGATTTTAACAAGCAGTTTAGATACTTCATAAAAAATAATATAGGTCTGATTATAAGCTGATTTGAATAATACTTTTTTAACAAAATATTAACCCAAGGATGCATCCCATGAGTATTGATAGCAAGGCTATGGTAATCAAAAGTCTATTTGAAGAATTGTATGAATTTGATATTACTGTAGATAAAACTACAAAAGTACGTGATACCATCATTAATAAATTAGCTAAATCTGTTAGTAGCATAGAAGATATCAGTACCACTGATCCAGATGCATCAATTGCACAATTGGGAGTGATAAACACTACATTGCGAGCACTGTCTGACCAAGAAGCTGCTATGACTAGGAGAGTTACTACAAAGATACGCCATCAAGAAAATCAACGTGCGGATAATACTTCAGAGCAAGTGGTTAAGTTAATTCAGACTATTTCTAATGCTAGATCTAATGGACAAGATAGTGTCTATCCACCAATTGATGTAAATACTATTTGTCTAAATCTAGAACAGGAATTATTAAAAGTCGGTGATGAATTACTTGATACCGAATTACGTGTAGATCCAGATGATTTGACTTAAGTAACACTAAACAACAGATCCTGAGCCCATTGGGCTCAGGATCTTATTTGACCAATTAATCAAATGCTGAATGTCGTTTTAATACACCAATGCGATACAATAATTTTTGCACCCATGGTTTTATCTTAAGTGTAGTCCAACCATTGTTAGCACATTTTTCACATGGATAAAATCTAACCTGAACCGAATTTGGTTGCATGATACCATATGCTTGAGCTGGAGAATTCATGCAAATAGGGCACGCTACATCGTGACATTCTGTGTGATTCACAATTGCCAACATTGTATCGCAGACAATGTGTGTTACGTTAGCATTGTGAGTTATTGGAATCATGGGTATCTGTGGTGATTGTGCTGGATGTAACGTAAGGTATTTCATAGTGTGCCTAATATTTAGTCGTTAGTCGTATTTTACTATGCTACAGTAGTAGTTTCTAAATAAACCACCAATCGACGAGATGTCGCAGCAACAGCTTTTTCTTGATCAATTGTTATGTTACGCTTAATAGTTTTATTCCGAAATAAACTATACACTGTCATCACCATACTGGCATCCTGAGCCTTTAGTGATGTAATACCACGCAAAGCCATCTTCTCTTCCATTAAGCTATTGCGATACTTTAAATGATATTGCAGCATCTGGTCACGCACATCATCGTGTGTACTAGAGACGGCCAATTGGGATGCTCGTACCAAATACTGAATAGCTTTAAGCATACCAACATGTGTGACAATGGATTTTTCCATGATCAAGGTATACTCATGTAATAAATTATCTAATTGTTTTGCTTCATGACTTAATGCCATAGGAGTGACAACAGCTGCCGGTGCAACGACTGGTGCTACGACAGGTTCCAGCACACTATCAGGCGCTTCTAGTTGTACGACTTCAGTAGTATCATTGGTATTAATATCAGTATTATCTGTGCTGTTGGTCTGGTCAACGACCTGAGTATCACTGTCCTGTTCAGACGATGCTGGTGTGGTATTGGCCGACTTCTTAGTAACTATGTTGGTACTTGGTTTAGACTTAGAATCACTCATCACACATCCTTTTTGCTACTAGAGAGTTGCATTAAATCGATACTTCAGTGTACCGATCATGTTCTTTACGATAATTGAAATAATTTTCAATATCGATATACAAATCTGGCTTATTGGTTTTTATGTAAATCAGACCATTTTCACGATAACCGATATCCAGATTAGGGTGATATTGATGTTTGGCTAAAATAGTCCACCGCCAACTATAACCACGATCTATCTTTTCACCATGAAAGAAATGTCTGATATTACTTTCTATATATCCAACATTACCCTGGATTATCTTGTTAGCAGATTCTATCCATGGTTGTAAGACTGTATCGTACACTGTAATAATAGAAGCATAAGATGGGTCTTTGTCAAGATGGGCTGCTGCATCACTGCGATTTTTACCAATGAATGCAAATGCCATATAGTAGTCGCCAGAACCAACGATTCCCCAATCGAGTAGACCACCTAATTGCCTGATTACACTAAGTCGTGCAGCCCAAGCTAACCCAGTGGCTCCTACATTATTACCTACTTGGGTTTTGTTTTTCCACCGTTTAACAAAACTGTCTGCTGGTGAAAATTGTGCCTGGTCATTTATATCAAGATTTTGCCAAGTGGAAAACATCTGCACTATATGGTAGCGATCTAATGCCTGTAGTGTAAGTGTCACCCAATTTGGATCATCCCATTGTACATCACAATCCACCCATGCAATTTTCTCTACATCGTTAGGTAATTGATTTATACAAATGTTTAATAGATTTTCTTTATACCATAACGCTTTATCAGTACGCAATTGTATATGATTTGGATTATTGGCTTGGGTGACTTGAAATTCTTGTGATCCAATGGCCAATTCAATGGTGTATAATATTACATTTGAAAAACTGTTTATATAAGAAGCAAACTGAAAATACCGATTATATCTTGATTGATAGTTTGATGGATTGAATACACAAGTTATCATATGTAAAGTGGCATCGTCTTTACCAGATGTGTCGTGACGTTTCATAAAATACTCAACAATATCACTTTTTAATTTAGGTTTATCAGTAGTAAAATAGATTAACCCATCTTCCCGATAGCCAATATCTAAGTCAACATCAAATTCATTATCAATTAAAATACGACCACGTGTTTCATATCCACGATTAACTGGATAACCATGAAAAAAATGTAGAAGTGTACCAGGTATATATCCTACATTACCATTAATTTCTTGTTTAACTTTATTTGCCCAAATTGCATTGCGTGCTCGCAGTCGTGTTTCCGACGCCGTAGTTTGATTAGTTAAACCAAATACGGTAAACCAATCAGATGCACCAACAATATCCCAATCAATCAAATAACCAATTGCACGCAAACTACTTACTCGTGCCGCCCATGCTCCACCGGAACGTCCACGTTTGTATGGACTAGCCAAATTATATATCCAATTATAAATGAAACTACGATCAGTTTGTAAAATTTCACCATTGGGACCTAAACTATCACAAGTATCATAAAGTTGAACAAATTTAAACTCAGCTAATGCAGTAATAGTTAAATCTACCCAATCTTGATTAGTAAATTCAACATCAGCATCAATCCATGCTACGTATTTTGCATTCTCCGGTAATTTGGTAAAAGCAATATTATTTAAATTCTCTTTGTACCATAAAACATCATCTGATCTAAGTTGAATGTGATTTGGATTAGTACTTTGAGTTACTACAAAATTAGCATCACCCAAAGCCAGTTCGACCGTAATTAAAGTAACGAGTGGAAATTTTTTCATATAGCGAACAAAATCAAAATATAATTTATACCTAATAGGTGTATTTGTTGGATTAAATACATTAGTAACGACATAGAGTTGGTCGGACCCTGTGTTCATGTGTTGTGCTATCCAGTTAAACCCATAACATCACGGGCTTTAATAAAAAAGCAGTATTTGTGGCCTAACTAATGTTACACCACTCATAAGATAAAATGACTATTAGTATCCAGTCGATCCAAAACCACCGATACCACGCGTGGTACTATCAAGCTCGGTGACTTCGACACAATGGGCACGTAACACTGGGGCTAGTACTGCTTGAGCGATACGCATACCATGTTTGATTAAAAACACCTGCGTAGATAGATTTTTTAACCCAACAATGATCTCACCACGGTAATCTGAATCAATCGTCCCTGGACTGTTAAGGATAACAATCTCATGGTTTAATGCTAACCCAGAGCGTGGGCGGATTTGTAGTTCATAACCTTCTGGTACTGCGACAGCAAATCCAGTGTGGACAAGACATTTTTCACCAGGACGAATGGTAATAATGTCGCAGTTAAAATTATCACCAAACAGCGATGGTGTTTGTAGCGTGTTATCTATATAAGCTTGTAAATCAAACCCTGCAGCTCCAGGTGTTTGATACTTTGGAAGTGGTAAATCATGATTATGGAGTCGTTTAAATTTAACAGGTGTGGTTCTGGTGATAACCATAGGTGGTTTTACCCAAGAATATTGACCTTCATTCATTGCAATAAACCTTTTATTATACATCAGCAACACTATTGTGTGGGTGGCCACATAGTTTGACAACATAAAACCAAAAAATTAAAATGTAGTACACCTCCCAATTGGGAGGTGTACTATTAAACAACAATACGTTGTGGTAAAATTTATTAAAATGTAGCAGTCTGTTCAAATTTAATAGCAGACAATCATAAACACCACGATAAGTTGAACGTTTTGGACCCGTATCACGCTGACAATAAATTGTTTATGCCAACACTGATCCAATTGGAGGATGATATTCTTTAGGAAGATCCGTTGGATCCATAGAGAGCCATGTCACTACTGTAGCAATAGCATCTTGAAAGGTATCAAAATATTGCCCATAATAACACGGTGGTTTCATAGGACTGGGCACTATTAGATGGTTAGTTGATATTGTACCTGTGTTTCCTAGTTCGTTTAACATCAATCGTATAAGTTCTTCCAGATCGTGATCTACTTCACCAATCGGTATGGTTGGATCGTCTATGACCGGTCTGGCATAAAACTCCAAATCCTCTAAACCAAATATCTGAAATCGTTCCATCGGATGCTCTGGTAGATGAGTTCCAACGTAGCATATATCCGGATTAATACTATCATTCGCACTTGTAAAATTGATAGTGTTCTCAAGTTTTACGAATGCTGGTATTTGATTAAACCCATCTAGAAGTGCTTGTGATTTATGTTGAACACGTCTGATTACTTGACCCATGTTGATAACCTTCTGTTTATTTGATTATGGTGACAAATACTCTGTCTTAATTCGTAAAAGTTCCTGGAAATAAATATTATTATCGGGAGTTCCAGTTAAAACTAAATTCCTACACTCAATATTATTTTTTGTTTAGTTGTAATATTTATGCAACTTGACGATGGCTGTATGTCGATCATCTTGTTTATTAGAGTGGTCTATTGTGTGAAGTAAATTTATGATACTAAAACAAGAATCCATGTATATATGTTCAGGTGCACACATTAACCAGTTTGCTTCGAACATAGTTCTTGTTTGAATGTCGTATGCCAAAGATGCATGAATGTTAAATTGACGATAAGTCAAATCAACGACATATTCACCAGAATAACACACTGTGTGAAATAGACCTAAGTCTGGATTTGGATGCTCGTGCCAGTATTCGTGCCGATTTGGATAGGGAAATCGATGCCCACAGAGATGCATGGGAATTACACTAAAATGTGGTAATGTATTACTGAATGTTGCACTTACGTCTTCACACCTTCCAACTGCAGCATATGGGTTATTTAGCCATGGATAAGTAGTGATAAACACATTGCATGTATGCTGAAGTTATGCCAGTGTCATAGGTTACTTCTTTTTGTCTTTATGTTAACTTAGTAGATTGTTCACTGTACATTAGTTTAACATGGTTGGTCTAGACTTATCTGTATGGATAAACAATTTAATAGTATCTGAATAATCAGTTAGTTTGATTGCCAGATAAAGTAAGTTTGGAATATGCTTAATCATACCAGACAATATTTTATCAATTAATAGTAAATCCAATTCATTTATTTTATTTTCATTATATTTATTTTTTGTCACAGGATGTACTATTTTTGGTAATATTGAATGAATTTCTTCTAAAACATACGACACTAGAGAATCTGTAGTATTTAGTATATTAGTAAAAATCAAAGATTTTGTAATATGATCTACATCATTGTCGAGTATTAATGATTTTGCAGAGATTGGACTTTTAATTATTTCAATTGGATTTATCGTCATAACAAGAGTATCATTATTTTTAGGTAGATGGAATACCACATAAGGTTTATGGCTATACTTTGCTGCTTTAATATAAGTAATTGGGTATAAATCTTCATCTACAACATTAAATTCCAGATGATATAGCTCTATCATCTTTGTAAACAAGTTGTTTTTTGAGATGTGCTTCACTGGCATTGTCGGTGATACTTTCTATAATAGAGTTCAAGTGTAGTTGACTTTATTAATTGTACTCAGCTAACTCTTCCTAAGGTTAATTGAGTTGACTGGGTTTAGTTTGTGATCAATCGTAAAATTATGAAGCAGTTTGAATTGTGCACGACGTGCTTTGTATTGGTCTTTTATTTGAGTATCGAAGTATTGTTCCATCAAGGCAAAATGATACCGATAGGTTTCCCTTAATCGTGTCATCATCTTGACGTCTGGTGTAACGATCACGTTATAAAACACACACAGAATCACACTGACAGCAAGTTGTTCGAACGTTGCTGGTGTATTGTCCGACGACTCGGTTTCTGGGAAATAACTTACATTCCAATCAAATTCGGTATCATTCCATACAACGACCAATTCTTGGATTTTCAACACAAGTAGCGCATCTGGTCCCAGTGCAGAGGAGATCGAAGTTAGCAAATCCGTAAGTTTGCCAAACATGGAGGCAACAACCACCAGTCGTAACAACGATACAATAAAATCCTGTTCGCTCGAAAGTGTTTCTTGTCTGGTGGGACCGGGAGCATCAGCAAAACATAACATTAATTGTCGCTTCTGCAGCTCCTCATTGAATTCCGTTTTAATCTCGATAATACGATTACCCGTCGTGGTTTTTCCATCCGCGAACGCAAGCGTGAACGAATCATTCGTGTAGTTGACAGTGTGATAATCAAGTGTGTCGAACATGATAGTCATGACAATAATCCTTTCGATAACAGTTATGTATGTGGCTAATGACTAGCCGTCGTCTTCTATGGTGTCATGGCATCCTCGATTAAATGGTTATAGTAGCTCTTTTTGGATTGTATTCTTGAGCTGACATTATGGTAATATATGGGTGTGATAGCCTAGAAAAAATTAGTATAGTGAATCCTACCAGTTCACTATACTAATTGCTTAAGTTTATGTAATCTTAATAGTGTGTTATTTGTTGATCTCCGGAAGGTCTTTGGCCCCCAATTCTGTTAAGACTGATTGGATAAATTTAAGCGTATGTTTTCCAGCACCAGGGAGTACGCAAAAACTATCCCAATCAATAATGAGGTCGCCCACGGTAGTATGCTTTCCACCGAATACGTAAATATTCAGAACATTTATTGCCCTGGCGTACTCTCTGGTTTCGTTATTTGGTTTATGTAATAAAGTGCGCCGGTGTTGCAGGAATACCATAAACTCTCGTATCGTCATAGTAGCAAGGAGATCTGGGATTTTTGGATTTTTGGGTTTTGTCGTCATTGGGTTTCCTTTCTGAATCGATAACAATAAGGAACAATCTATTTATGCACTACGAATCTCTGGTATGTGCATGGGGGTCGGGGTGTCATATTGTTACCAAGCTAAGTAAAGTAATACGTGTACAAAACACACAAGAAAAACATAACAGAGTGGTGTGCTTATGCACACCACTCTAAAAACGGCAACTAGACCAAATTTAATTTTTTTATTTTTGTAACATCTTGCTTAAATTTCTGTTGGATTTTGGTTAAGTCATGAGCAGCTTGTGGATTAATCCAAAATGTCTCGATGCTACCATTAAAGACCAGTCTGTAATTAGGACATGTACATTGATAAACTAACCTTGGGGGCTTATGGATTGGAGCCGACCATTGTCTTGGTTCCTAGTAAGTGATATGTACACGAGTGTCCGTGGAGCGGTGATCAACTTTTTACTCTTGAGTGACTAATATTTTCTGATTAACTGTTTTAGTTTGGGTAACTAAATAGTGCTGGTTAACTTAGCTTTTATGGGTGACTTGCATCGTCTGGTTAACTAATTAATTGTGAGTTATTTATCACTATTGGTTAACTACTTGCCATTGGGTGACTTTCTGTCTTTGGTTAACTTGTCAATATTGGGTAACTGTTTTGTGGTGGTTAATTTTGTTAACATGGGTGACTTGTGCGCTGCCGATTAACTATTCTGGGGATGGTGACTATATGTCGTTGATCACTCATCAATATCTGGTGTCTTGGCTGAACTGGTTAACTTCTCGTAAATGGGTGCATAAATTGTTCGTTGGTCCAATTTTTTTGTCGTCCATTATTGCATAACGAGCAGTAAAATTTGGTCGCGTCCGTAGCTCTTGTTCTTTTCTTACAATAGATTCATTTAAGGAAATTTCCGTTAAATAGTGACTGCAGGATAACACATACTCCATACACCTATGGGGAGGCACGAATATATCGATGTAATTCACCAGGGGATACAACATCACGAAAGCATTTTTTCGCCTGGTTGAGAATACGACCACTGGGTTTCGATATATAAGTTTTTGTGTTATGTGTGGTATAGTCATGTCCAATTACCGCTGTAACGCAGTCTGATCCAATGACACACGCCAACATGGTAACATACATGGCGACATCTGCCGCTTCATCAGCGATATATTTTGCTTCAGGGGATTGTTTTAGTATAACAATATCAGTTGCAGTGCGCCAATGTTTTAGAAACGTGTCGGTGATATCTTCGAGTTCGGCAATTTCACCAACCAACTCTGCACCCAAAAAGAGCAATTCTGTTGTTGCTCAAGGCCACGGTGTGTTGGGACTACGACTTACCCATGTGGCATCTAACAAACGTCCTTAATACCACACCCAGGAAACCACATCCATATTTTTATACACATAGGATCACCTTTTATTTAAGTAAGAGTTCAGAACGAAGTTTCCATAACACGGTTGCTTGACAGACACTCCCCGGTTGACCAAACATGTCGGATAAACCAGAGGCTTTCATCAGTGGTTCTAAGAGCACCGAGTTTTCCGAAAGATACTCTCTCCACAATTGTTCATAGAACGCGGCTGCTTCAACCTGATTGATCGCAGCTTTACCTTTGGCATCTTTCCAGTTCAACATATTTCCGGTTGCGTTAACACCTTCGGTAGTCGGTGGAAAGATCTTGAATGACTGATAAAGGTCTTCGATTGTGCGATAGTTACGATAGGGAAGCCTGGCAAAATAGGCAGAGTATCTGCGATCACCGCGCGAACTACACTCCAGATAGGGAGGTTCACCATGTTTGATCATAATTGTTCTACTCCTTTGGTGGAAATCATTTATACTCGAGATACTTCATATATTTATTGTTCTATGTAAAGTAATATAGGTCTGAAAAAATAAAGAATCTACCTAGAGTGATGGGCATATGCCCATCACTCTAGAGAACGCAACTAGATCATATTTAATTTTTTGAGTTTTTTCATATCCGTTTTATACTTCTGTTGAATTTTAGTCAAATCGTGACTTGTCTGTAGGTTAATCCAATATCGTACTGTTGTGTCTAATGCGGCACTGAATAGTAACGCCAAATCAAGTGTTACTGGGCAACACCCAGATAAAATCTGATTGATTTTGATTACAGGTACTTTGATATGATTAGCAAATTCCTCTGGTGTCCAACGATCGGCGAGATGGTCTGGTAAGAGTTTACCAGGATGGGCTGTCACACGTCCACGCAGTTGTCCACATGGGCAGTGGTAGACAGATAGGTTTGTCATAGGCAATTTCCTTGATCCGGAGAATACTATTGATAAATTATATTACATAAGCATTTAAGGATTTTATTTCCACCGTGTCTATACTCGTCCCAACATCTCATTGTAGTGTTTTTCACCCACATGTTTGCGAATCAATTTCGTGGCGCCATTGTTGAGATCGTATAGACGAAAGCGCGAGTGAATAAAGAGCTTAAAGTCAACAATCATTACTGCACTGGCAATGAAGTAGATTGTTGACATGTTGTGAGCTCTGTTGCTTCATAAAGTGTCGATTCTTAGTATAAAAGAAAAAACGGAGATGTGGTATCACACCCTGTCATATGTGGTCTGGAGTAGTGTGGCACGATAAAAACGCTCAAGAATACGGCGTGGAACGTTTAACTCATCTGCCGCCTGAGAAAAGTTTTTTAAATTTTTAACTATGTTCTTAGCGGTATCGATAACAGCCTCTACTCCAACGATAGAAGCATCTGGACAAATCATCCTGGCCCATTTATATATAGGAGAATACTCAGGAAAATAGCGCTGGATCCACGCGGCGATCGTTGGTGGTGAGACTTTGAGAAGCTTGCTGATTTCAGTATTGTTGAGACCGATATCGAGATAGCGTCTACAGTCTTTTAAGAGGGCGATTTCTGCTTTTGGTTCCTTGGGTCGCATGATACCATCTGGAATATGATCAGGAAATTCCTGTAAAACTATTCCAGCAACAACACTTTCCGATAATCCTGTTACCTGAGCTAATTTATAATAAGGTAAGTTTGGCGTTTTCTCCAAAATAGTTCGCACCGTATCGATATACCCTTGTCGTGTTTGCTTCCAGGTATCATCTTGATTTTCTCTATATTCAGGAAAGTACTTATTGATGTAATACCAAACATTTAAAGCCGTACAGCCGACCAGTGGTGCGATATCGGTATAATGCAACCTCTGTTTAAGATACTCACCGATCAGAAGCTTGCGCTTCTTAGAAACTTCGCGTCGACTAAATTCCGGAAGATGCTTACCGATCAATCGACTAATCGTTGCCTGATCTACACCAAACTCATCGGCGATTTCGTTTTGCGTCTGTCCTCGATTGAGCATAGACTTAATCGTCTCGATGTCACGTAAAATGTATTCTTCCCGAGCATATTTCGGTAGGTGTAAGTTAATTACATAACGAATAAAACCAAATGAAGTATTGAATTTGTAGACAATAGTGGATCGAGACCATCCCGAATCTAAAAGTATCTCTAATTCAGTAATCATTTCCGGTGTAACTGATGTTTCTTGATATTGAGCGTAGTCACGTTTACGAATGTTCTCAAGACGAGTTAACGGTTGTAGATTCTCGATACGATCGTCGGTCCAATCGTTGTTAATATGGTCGATTTCGATGTCGTCGGAAAGAAGTTCACCTTTTTCCTTCCAGAGTTTAACCTGATAGAGATAACGCGCATATGTGGTCGGCGACGGACGTCTTGGGATTTCGACCTTAGGGTGACGAAGATAGAGTATTTTACGGGTACGTTCGGTGGAAAATACTTCGGCAGTTTCATATTCGTCATAGGGTGCTTCGGGAATAAAAATATCTCCAACTTGTAGTATAATAATCTCCTTTATTTCATATCATATAATATATATATAAAATATAACAGGAGGGGTTGACGCCCCTCCTTGTTATGGCTCAATTAAACTACATATTCGTTCAACGAACGTATCTCTACAGTAGAAACAGAAACCCCGTGCATTTTCTTTAATGCCGAGATACTCATCTGTGCTCCGATAGCAGTAGCTGCAGTAGCTAATGAGTTTTGTTGTAATGTATCAAAAGTTTGTCCCATACAGCAAAAACAATACCCATCTGGAGTCTGACAAAACAATGGTGATCTAATATGTACAATTTTCCCAATCAGTTCCTTAGTAGTATCTTTTGTTAACACCACTACTTCTTTGTTTTCTGTTATATGATTTCGATATACATAATCAGCAGCATTATCTTCTCTGAATAAAATATCTAATGTTTTATCAGTTTTACAATCAGATTCAGTCACACGACTAGATTGAAACACACGTGCTAAGAATTTAGATTCTTCACCACCCTTTGCAGTTTCTTTAGCTCGTGCATATGAACCAGAACGAATTTCATTGGAAATCTTAGCGAAATCGTCTGGTGTCCATCCTTGTTCTAATGAATTGGCAATAAAGTCATAATGACCTGTATCTCCAAATGCTTCCACCATACCGTGTGTAAGAAGAAGTTTCTTACGATGAATACTAAAGGATGAACTCTTTATATAGTAACCCATCGATGAATCACCAGCAAGCCATGCTTTATCCATAGCAACTAATTCATTTTCTATTTTATTCATTGCAATGGCATCGTTGTTAGCTAATTCTGTTTTATACTGAAGTAATAGTTCTTGTTTACGTTTGTCGACATTTGGATCAGTAGTTAATGCTTTTTCACTAAGATTTGGCACAATTAATTCTGGAGCATGGCCAATGAAATAAGTGTTTTTGATATAAGTATTAACTTGATCAACTGAAACCAATTGACGGATGATTAAGTCTCCAATCATATTTTCTAAACTATCAGGATTCCATAATTTATTTATGTAACTAATTTTGTTGCCAAATGGTACTGCTAAAATTAAATGATTTAAAATTACTCTTCCTACTGTAGTGGTTATTGTTTCTGCTTCAGTATAATTTGCAACATCGTTTGTATTGATTTGTAATTTATCAGTTGGTTTTACTAACGGTGTATCTGCAATTGGTTGAATGCCTGTAGAAGACAAATCAACTTGATACACATTTAACGATATTTTACTAAATTGATCTACCCGCATCAATTCATTATCAACTTGAATTAATTTACCAACATACATTGGGGTTGTGGTATATACTTCATGACAATTACTAATCTCATTCCATACTGCAACTATGCGATCAGGAATAGTCAGTAATTCTTGTAAGTAATCTCTCCATAGTAATAAATCTAAATTTTGTAAAAAATAAACTAATATTGGATTAATTACATCGTCCATGCTACAAAACCTTTAAATATCATAATATTATTTAGTCAAGCATGTTAAAAAATAAACAACACATCTTGACAAAAGTAGAGATGTGTTGTTTATTTTTAGTGTGTCGACATACTTGGTTTGCTACATCACTAGTCCTTTGTATTAGGATTATGATGTTCGATTCCGTCTGTAAACCACATTTGTGTACCATCAGAATATATTACAGCAGGTCCATTTACACGATGTAGCTTGTCATTTAGATACCAATATTGGGTACCATCAACAAGAATTACTGCCGGCCCATCTGTACGATGTAATTTGCCATGTGTATACCAATACTTCGAACCATTGTTATTAATTATCGCAGGTCCATCATCCCTATGTAATAAATCGTTGATATACCATTCTTGTGAGCCATCGGCAGTTATCACAGCAGGTCCATCTACTCGATGTAACTTACCATTTCGGAACCACCATTGCATACCATTTTTATATACTACCGCAGGTCCACCCTCACGATGCACCTTGCCATTTTGGTACCACGACTGTGTGCCATTAACATCGATTACTGGATTAGTTTGTTCCATGATTTTATTCCTTTACCTGAGGATTGGGTTGTTTGATACCATTGAGATACCAATACTTTTTACCATGAAACCATATTATTGCTGGCCCATCCTCCCGATGTAGTTTACCATTCTGGTACCAAATTTGTGAGCCATCGGCATAGATCACCGCAGGACCATCATCGGTACGATGTAATTTACCATATTGATACCAGTTTCGTGTACCATCAGGATGTATTACTGCAGGTAACACATTACGGTGACATTTACCATGATTAAACCACACACAAGTACCATTGGTGTAGATCACTGCCGGACCATTTACACGATGTAATTTACCATTTCGGTACCACATCTGTGTACCATATACGTCGATTACTGGATTATTTTGTTCCATGGGATTATTCCTTTACCTGAGGATCTGGTTGTAAGATACCATTGAGATACCATAGTTCAGTGTCATTATCAAGTATAACTGCCGGGCCGTTTTCACGATGCCGTTTGTCGTTAATGAACCACTCTAAAGTACCATTATCATTGATAATTGCAGGTCCATCCTCTCTGTGTAATTTGCCATTGTAATACCACATTTGTGTACCATCGATATACAAGACTGCCGGTCCATCATCACGATGTCGTTCACCATTGTAATACCACATTTGTTTTCCATCAGCATATATTACCGCAGGACCATCCTCCCGGTGAATTAAACCATGCTTATACCACCATTGTTTACCATCGGCATCAATTACCGCAGGACCGTCATCCCTATGCAGTTTACCATTTAGCCACCACTCTTGTAAACCATCAATACCTACCACAGCAGGTCCCTCGGTACGATGTAGTAAACCATCCTGGTACCACATTTGTAAACCATCGTTATAAATTATCGGATTATCTTGTCCCATAAGCGTATTCCTTTTGTGGATGCAATTTCTATAGTAGTATTTACTTATTTTACGCACTCTGTATAAATAATATATACTTAAAATATAATGAAAATCATGGTATTCAGTACTTACCCTAATTAGGGTAAGTACTGTTATTGGTATCAATACTCTAGTGTAGTTAGATAATAATTATTATCAAGTAAAATCAGTATATGCAGCATTAACTATTTTTATTAATAACAAATTAAACGAAAATGCTTCAGCAGTACTTATTGTAAATTCATCACGTAGTTCTTTAATGAATACATTTCTTGTAGTGTATGGATGCTCACTATAATAGCGAACAACTACACCAGTTATGTCTATTTCATTTGGTATAATGTTGTTGACATGATAATACTGTCCATATAGTTTATTACTTGTGGTGTACTCTAACCAACGTTGCTTGTGTAAAGCTAACATACCTTCAGATAAACTAGTAACATCAGTTAACCGTAACCAAACATTATTAGCCAATTTATCTGGTTGTAGTAGAGCTCTATAGTACATATCAAATCTACGTTGTAGTAATTGATAAGTTGATTCAACTTGTAACACATCGGTTATTTTTACTAATGTATCATTAGCAAGATAAGCCTGTTGTTGTATGTGTTTAATATACAGCTGTATTTCATCAGCTGGTATACTTTCAGCTACATTAAGTGATAAATCGACTTCAGTTAATTTCTTTAAATAGATATCAAATAAATCAGTGTTGATCAGATTATCGACCAACCAATGTGCACCCGGCGTACAAGTTGGATCATAACAATCCTCTCCACTGCCTAACCAACGTAAAAAAATTAACAATGTTGATTCATTACCTACAGCACCTTCAACAATTGTTTTTAGCAATTGTGCAATACGGTGATCCTGTTGTATTTTTGGATAAAAACTATTAGGTAAAATATAGGCGAACACATCTAGACACTGCGAAAACAAATCTAAGTTTACATAAAATTCAGAAAGTTGGCAAGTAAAGTATAAACCAATTGCTGCTAAATCATCACGTAATGCAATTACACATTCTTGTAAAACTGATTCTGAATTTACATCATCAGTTTCCAGTCGTAATCTATATTGTTCTCGTTGTAAAATATGTTTTACCAGCGGGGAGAGATAGGCAAGACGTAATATCAATTGATCGTGTTTATTAGGTATGATGTCCATAATAAAACTCCATGGGTCATACTATTGAACATATCAGACAAAAAAATAATTTATATACCAGGACTAACGTCCTGGTATATAAATTAGATCAGTCAGTTCCTGGATGAGTGAGAAAGGCGACGCAGTTCGAGCTCCTCGTCGAGGACGACGGCCAGACCTTTGAGCGAGAGATAGAGTACGATAGCACCACCAACGAGACGCAGCATGACACAAACCTTTCGTATAAATTAGGGGGTCGATAATCGACCCCCTATAGCATTGAGCGCGTTAGCTGAACAGCGCGCGTGCGGCCACGGTGGCCACTTCGCTGGTCGCCGCGACGCCAAAGTACTTGCCCATCAGATAGCCGCCACCGATCAGACCAACACCGCCGATGGCGACACCGGTCCAACCGAGAATGCCGAGCTTCTTGTTGGTCGGCTCCGTGACTTCCTGAGTGTTGTTCTCCGGTTCATTGGAGGAGGAAGGCAGAGCGGATTCGTTATTGTTAGACATGGAAAGTCTCCTTTGGTAACACATTACACATAATGCTTGAGTAGAAATCATTTGATTTCTTAACTCATTGCACCAAAGTGATGTATATCTGAATTTGAATGAAACGCACTGACTATTATAATAATTTATGTTGATGTATCATAATTCGAATACCACAATGTGGATACATCGATATGTCTGAAACACATTATGAAATTTACACAGATGGAAGTTTTCGCCCACCAAATTTTGGTTCATACGCAGTATTGATTTTTAAAGATTCCATAGAACATGCTTGTATAACAGCTCCAGTTTTTAATGCCACAATAAATCAAGCTGAATTGTTAGCGATATATATGGCATTGAATTACTTTACTGATAAAGTATCAATCAACATTAGCTCCGATAGTCAATATGCAGTTAACTGTATTACCAAATGGGCACCACATTGGAATCGTAATAATTGGTTAACAGCAACTGGTGAGTCTGTTAAGAATAAGCAAATTATCCAATCGATTTATCAATTAATGAAATTCCATAAAGTACGAGTATCGTGGGTACGCGGACATGCTGGAGATGTAAACAATGAACGATGTGACAAATTAGCTCGAGATATAACACGAGCAATGTTATTGAAAGAAATTCTTCCACCATAAGTTTAATAAGTCAACTGCATCATCCACTGTAATCACATAGGTGAGCGCTAATGCGCTCACCTATGTGTGGTAGTCAATAACTTAAATCCATTGTTGTTATATCTGGATTATGAAAATCACTGACTAGATAATTGTGATTAGCGTAGGCCAAACCAATTCCCAATGATTTAAGTATTAGATAAAATGGTTGACAATTATCATGTATGATGGCTCTTATATCTAAGGCTGCACGTAAAAATTCTGGTACAACAGATAATGATGGTGCAATCATTAATGCGGTTATTTTTTTCTTTGGCCACCGGGTAATGAAATTATTATATTTCTCATATGTCTGTGGATAAGCAGTATTCCATTGCTCAATAAAGGCTGGATCTTTTAAAATATTACCATTATTTAACAAAGGCAATTTGTAGCATTTGTTTGGTAGTTGAATTATATCGAATTCAGGCACAAACACAGATTGCCACAACATGTAGTAAAAATATGCGGAAGTGGTAGGATCAGTATATTCAGTCTCTTCTTTGATAGTAGTAGTTTGTAGAAAAGTAGGTTGGCCATCCATCAGTGATTTATAGATACGAAGTTCAAATTTCATTACGTGGTCATATATCTCATGTATTGATATTGCTACGTCTGAAACAATTTTATGCAGTATAGTAATGTAGAATTTTTCAGCTTCCGTGTTGGTTAATTTAGATAAAGTAGAACTTCTAAATTGCAATCCTTTTATATCAATTTTTGGTTTAGCTAATAGTTTGCCTTCTTGAATTGTTGAGATGCCAGCATAATGCTTTTTAATAGGAGCACGTAACATAATTGGATATAGAAATTCATTCTTCATAACTATTGAATATATGTCACTACCCTGCATACCAAATCCACAGGATAGTCTAGCAAATACATGCTCTATCGAGCGAGACAACAGATATACCACAAATGCATTAATTTCATAGGAAGATTTCTTAAAATTGATTTCATCGGAATACCATTCAACCATAGATTGTGTAGAAAAAATAACAGAATCTGTGTCAGATACTATTACGCATCGACGTATCATGTTTTCTTGAATGTTTATATTCGTGAAATCACTGTCTAATCTCAGTATAGCTAGAAATAAGTCTTCTACAGTTTGTAAGACTTTGGTGATGTGATTTATAGCATATATTATTTTTCTGATGCCATCTGGATTGTGTTCAATTGCTTGCTCAATACTGTAATATCCACCAGTGGCTGAATCTATACCTAAATATTCATACCTAATTGAAGTGATCATATTTAACAGATCACTCTCTGTACTATAAATTGATTTTGCGTCTATAGTGGGATCAATTGAATAATTTGTATCAAACAAAGTCTTAAAGAACTGTCTGAATTTAGTATCGTTGAATCTAAACAAATTTCTTAAATTACCAGCATAGAAAATAAAACTAGCTTGCTGTGTATTCAATTTTGTACAAAAATCTGTAAGCTGATCAATCGGCACTACTAGTAGATAATATTGTAAACTACTATTGAAGTACTCAACCAATTCAGCAATAGATGGAATATGCAGTTGATGTGATATTAAAACATCATTCCAATTTTTTGGCATGGTGTTAATTAATATCACACAATAATCTATTACATCATTAATACTACGTAGATGTATATTACCTTCAATACTACGTTCTACGTGCGCATAACCAACCTTTACTCCGTGTCGAGCTATTGAAGTAATGCTGTTATAGCCTGGTAAATCGTATAATGGATTGTGTGCACTTCCCATTCCACCAGGAGCAGAGTTTAAAAATATTTTAGTACTAGCTTGAATAAAATTATTAATCGATGCTGCGTATGCATTGCCTTGCTCCAATGCTGTCAACATAGCTTTCTTATAAATGCTACGAGTGGCTTTTTTATCAGCTAGTGTTACTTTTAAAAATGATTCTTTTACTGAAGTTGGAAGATATACTGAACCTGAAGGAGTAATGATGTTTTGATCTATCTTGTTATTTAAGTGAGTCATTAGATTAGTGGTAACTCTTTTAGTTGTTCCTGGAATTGGATGATATAATACATCTGCTTTTGGTTGCTGTATTGTACGATTTACTTCAGCTTCAACAAATGCCTGAATTTGTGATAACTCAATTGTAGGATGGTATAATTGAATATAGGTAACCATTTGGTCGATGTAGTATCGTAAAGGTTTGGCTCTATGAGTTATGTAGTTTTTGTGTTTAAATACGATGCTCATTGGATACCTCTATGTATATATAATTCCTAATTTGTACAGCATGGTATGAACAATGGTCACACACAACACTATCAGTCAAAGTATGACTGGTGCTTTTGAATAAATAAACTATGTAATTTAGGAACTATGTTATACTTTAGTTTTTTACTAATTCCCAATTACATTATAGATAATTAACACTAGGCAGTAGCAATTAATTTAATTGTCATTACTACCTAGATTAACAACAGTAGTTTATTTTAGGAGTACCCAACATGTCTGTTATGTCATTAGCTGAAGAATTTAGTCAATATATTAACGAATTACAAGCACTACATATTAGAATTACGCAAGCATTAATGACACATAATGGATTTGGTTTTGATACAGCATTGATAGAACTTAACATTACTACAAATGATATCAATGCTGTTATTTTGCAAAATGCCTCATCTCCAGAAATTTATGCAATTGCTAATCGTGCTGATAAATTAATTAAACTGTTAGAAGCAAAGTGCGTATCGTGTGGAATATAATACTGTATCAATGATATCATGGATACAATCAATCTGCCTCTGACCAGCAGCTCAACTGAACTACTGAGTACTGAAAAAAAAGCTATAGACAAAGTAATAAACAGTCAAGCTAAATTGTTAGCTGAAACAGTAAAGCAGATATTCTTTTCGCCTTTTGTAAGAATGATGCGTTTTATTTATACTGGCATAACTGATTTTCCGGATGTGTTTGTATTAGGTACTGACAAAGAAGATAAATTTAGATACGGTAAGCCCGATCAAGGTTTAGCTTTGGTACATTTAAAACAAGGCAATCGCAAACTTATTATAACTGAATTTTTTACTAAACTAGATATCGGTAATAACAGACACGAAGTAGTAAATCTAAGTCAGTTAGGAACACTGTTAACTAAGTGCAAATGGAATATAGCAGCTGTAACCACTCATCGTGATAAGTTGGATCGCTTGGTTTTAACACTAGCAACAGGTGAGACTGATATCATTGCTGAACCGGTTCAGACTTATTTTGTTTTTCAGAAAATTAAGTATCTTATCCAATCATACATTTCTGCATTGCTTACCAAATCACAACTGTCGTATATTTATCCGTATAGTGGTGATGATAATACTAAGTTGACTAAAATTGTCATTGATTCAGCTGAGTTAAGCAAAGTTGGATTTACGACATTACCCGTTGGGTATATTAGAGTAATGATAACACGTGGATTGGATTGGTTACAGACAAAAGACATTATCAAAACTAATCCAAATTCTAGTGTTGGTTTACGATTTTGGTGTCCATCTGGTTCTAGTTTATTTTACATGCATGTCTGCGAAAATGATGAATTTGTTATAGCAACTACACGTTGTAATTTCTTTCTTATTGTACATCAACACAAAATTAATAAACCTTCTTTGGAGTAGATTAAAATGACAACAGATGACCAGAACCAACCGGCAGATGAAACAGAAATAGAAGCAGTCGAATCAGTGTTGTTACCAAATACTGGTTTTGTTGATGATGCGATTGCCGAATCTTCTCTTACCGATGAAGACATTGCATACATTCCACCGACAGATGAAGAATTATCAGCTGCGGCCCCACAAATGCAAGGACTTATTCCATTAATAAATTTGAGCCGTGATGAAATTCAAAAACTATATGAATCACGTGTGGCACAAATTGGTCCAGAAAAATTCCTTTCTCAAGTAGCAGTATCTGGTTCGTTTGAAAATCTAATCTGGTTTACTTTACAGAATTTTTCTGCAGAAGCTGAACGTACACAAACTGCAGTTACACAAATTATTGATAAAAATTTATTTAACTATAAGTTAGAACGTGATGGTAAAACCATTTTATCTAATACTGGATTTAAAGCACAGCATCCGAATGAAACAAAAATGGTTTCTGGTGAAGCCGGTATGGTAGCTATGCTTAGCACCAAACGTGGCCAGATTCGAAGAATTCCTTTGTACAATAGCGGATTTTCTATCGATATACGATCTGCACACAATGATGATTTAAGTGTACTGCTTCGTCGGTGTCGTGCTGAATTAGATGAGTATGGTAGAGAATTTGGCAGTCATTTCTATGCATATTCCGATCTTATCATCAAGCGTAGTTTCTTTGATTCTATTTTGCAGTTAACAATTGGAGCTTCTTTGAAAGATTGGAAGAAACCAGGTGTGTTGATGCAACGACTTAAACTTTCTGATTATGATGTCATCTTAACTAATGTTGCCAGTTTGATGTGGCCAGAAGGTTATCCATATTTTAGAATTGCCTGTACTCGTCCAGCAGATCAAGATTATCCTACTGGATGTGATCATGTTACTGAAATAAATGCCAATTTAACACAATTGATCTATACCAATTTTGCTGCTTTAAATGAACAAGCAGTCGCACACATGGTAAAAGCTCGCATGGCTGTTGAACCAATTACTCCTAAAGCATTAGCTGAATACCAGCAGCATTTGGGATTTGATGGTGAGACAGTAGTATTTGACAATTTTGAATTCACACTTCAAGTTCCAAGTATGGCTGATTACTTCCAAGCTGGTGAACAATTCAATACTGATCTGCTTAATGAAATTTCGGCAGATAATCGTAAAGGAATTTATTCAGCCATTGTATTCCGTGAAGCTCGTATCTATCTGCCTTGGATTAAACAAATGGCTAGTATCGATGAAGCCAATAGACGTGGCAATGTAACTGAAGATAAAGCTGTTATTGCTTTTATTCTAGACACTATTACATCAAATGACAAAGATCGAGTATTGATTAAACAATTTACTGATTTTGTTAATCGATCAAAATTATCTAACATTTGTTATAAAGCATTTCCTTGTGAAAAATGCAACTACCAACCAGTTACTTCCTCTGGTTTTATGACGATGGACCCACAACATAGTTTTTTTATCCAATCAACGCAGAAATTGATGCGAAGTTAACGCTTACCGGACCAGCACTTAATAATTACATTGCTGCGTATAACGAATTCCATGCTATATTAGATACAATGGTTTTGCCACCTGGGGTTAATCGTGGATTATATCGACAGGGAGCAATTCGTAGCTTTAATACTGATTATTTTTACCATGACAAAGTACCAAATTCACCACTTGCACCATTAGCTTATATCGATCCTGTCAACACACCAGCAGATCAACATATTCCAGATTATGCCAATAATGTCATGATGACTATGCTTTACTTACCGTGGGTGGAGAATTATGGTTTGTCATATGAACAAACTATGCAACTACCATATGAAGAATGGCAACGTATGGTTGCGGCACTACAAGATAAAGTACAACGTGGTGTAAATTCTGATAATAGCATGGCAGCAACTTTAAAACAGATTTCACAAAATTTAATTGAAATACTAAATCGTCAAAATATACGCCAACCCCCAAAACTATAGAGATAAACAGTATGGACACCAAAGCACAATCTACTTTAATTAATTACCATGGCGGAGTTAATTATTATAAAGAGATCATAGCTGCTTACAACGATATCGGTGATATACTTAAGGATCACTGCGGTCCACATGCTACTTACATGATACTGCCGACTAGACTTGGTGGTACAACATTGATGGATCAATTTACCAAAGATGGTATTAATATTGTCAACAGTCTTAAAAGTAACGGACCGTTGCATCAACATGTATTGCGTATTGTATCTTACGTGGGTGAACGAATTGATAATACTTGCCACGATGGTACCACTACGTCAATGATGTTGTTTTGTGACATTGCTGCTCAATTAACTGCATTGTTATCAATTATTCCACTAGAAGACAGTGCTCATACAAGATATTTCCTTCGTAAGGCACTGAATGATTATTTAGACGAATGTGAAACTTGTATTACCACAGATATGCTTACAGTGGATGATTTTGTTAAACAATTTCATACCACAGAAGAACAAGCTATTTGGGCAATTGTATATCACCAGACTTTGATTGCATCGAAAGGTGACACTGAGTTATCATATAAATTAGCTGAATTGCTAACCACACTTCCAGTTGATTTATATGGCCAGTATGTGCTACATAGTAGTGGAATGGAAACCGAAGAACGATTTATTCTTAAGCAACACGATTATGATTTTGAATTCCCTGGTATGGTTGCTAATGTAGAAGATTTTAACTATGCATTAAGAAGTGAATTGAAATTAGCTGACGTGACATTGTTAGTTACGCCAAATCAATTAATTCGTGGTAACCCGGAAGCTGAATATCTTTATCACTATATCACTAATCCTGATTTGAGTGCTAACATAGTTAAACCGTTAGTTATTATCACCCCAGAACTAAATGATCCTCAATTATACGATGCAATTCGCAAACACAATATTGCTCATCCACAGACAAAAATTATTGCATTGCATATGCAAGTGGGTACTGCTAGTAAATTATTCGCTGATGCTATTTGTGCAACTGCAGGAGCACTTCCACTACAATCAGTAATGAATACTGATGCAAATTCAGCCTTTATTGATGGAGTGGGAATTGAACAACGTCACACTAGAATATATATCAGCAATCTCTATGTAAAAACAGATGAAAGTTTACATCCTTTTTATCTAGATAAAACCCTAAATCCGTTTTACACTAGGGTGTTAACTGAACTTAAACAGTTCATAGCTAACTCTACTAGTAGGTATGATCCAAAGAAAGCATCTGAACGAATGCTTGAGTTTTCTATCAATTGTTATCGATATATGACTTCACAATCTTTGGTTGATTTATCAATTGGTGGATCTAGTCATGAATATATTGCAAACTTATCAGTAGCACAAGATGCTCAGGGTGCTGCAGTGTCTGCACTGCGTGATGGTGTCATCTTAGGTGGACATCAGAGATTACTTGCTCACACCACAGTGGAATATCAACATCTAGTAAAACAACAAAATCGTGACGCATATCAAGAGGCCAGATTGCATATTCTTTATGTATTTGGTAATACTTTGTTAAACACATTGTCGACAATATATTTCGCTGATAAAACCCCATGTGACTTTAACACTGATCTTGACTTAGTAGAAGAATTTATTTCTGATTATACTGCCCATACTGGACTAGATCGTCGTTGGTTATATTTGCAGTCTGAAGTAGTCAACGTAGTAAATGTAGATCAAGAAACATCACCATTGTTTACCGTAACATCCAAGTTGTTAAATGTAGATAAATTTCTAGTCGGTAACTCTGATCAATCAGTGGTAATTCAACCTATAATGGGATATAAAGAATTGTTTAAACGGTTAAAAGAATTGTTACCAAAAATAATTAATACTGTTGGACTAACAGATCCAAATAATTCATAATACACACTGGAGCAAACTCTATGAGTGGTAGTCAGACTTTAATCATCAATAGTTCGTTAATTGGACAAACAATTAGCTATCTCAGTAAAAACACTAATGATCAAGTCGCATGGGAAGGTAAACTCGAAGGTCTCGTTACAGCAGCAATTGCTCAGAACTTTTCTGATGTAGTATCATATAACTCTGCTGTGCGACTAAGTGATCCAACGGTCTCAACAGACCTTACAGTACTGAACTTTTTTATCATTACTTTAGCAAATAATACAGGCCCCGTACAACGCTACGCCTTTGCTGAAGAGTGGATATTAGCTGGCTCATTATCAGTAGTAAGTCAACAAGTTGCAGTATCGGTTATTGTATATGACAGTCCACTTTCTAATCATTCGCAGATTCTAACAGTGTTACGTGCAGCTGGATATAGTTGCTACATTCCATCAATTTGATAGCTAACTTAGCTAAAAAATAAACTACTATGGGATGGCCGTGAGGCCATCCCATAGTGTTGGTGAGTATTCTATCTATTGTTAGCTAGTTGCATTGTTTGATGATTCCTTCGAATACGATTCGAGCTGTTGCAAGTAGTAGTGCGCCAGCTAGCATGGTAGTTTCCTTGTAACTAATATTTCCATTAAATGTAGTTTTGTATGAATAGAGATCTAGTGTACCAATTATCATTGAAACTTACTCTGGTATTGCTGGTATACATCCAAAGCTACACACCAAATAGTTTCAATTAAATAATATATACTTGAATTAGTATGAATAACAACATTAATATACAGTTTGTGATTCTTGTAAGGTTTTCAATCGTGCAACGTGATAAGAAAATGGACTCTGCACCATATCTTTAGTTATTTCTTGTAATCGTTGATAATCAGCAGCAAGATTACCATTCTTTAATGCATCCATAGTAGTACCAGGTCTGGCAATACGTAGTAAAGATTTCCAAAACACCTCACGTGCTTTGACATAGTTACGTGATTCATATTCAGAGATGATTTCTTTAGCTTGTTTAATAATAGCAATTAAATCATTACGTAATTCGCTTGAGATAGTAACATCCTTTAGATTCTCTGTTGTGTTTTGTATATTAAGTTTTAATCTACGTATTAACTCATCATATGAACTATGTCCAACTATGATACTTGATGAAAATACATTTTTGATGAAATTAAGTTTATCCACCATTAATCCGATAACTTTATATGATGACATAATGTCAATCATTTTTTGTGATCTGCCTCGCTCTATGGCACTGTATAATTTAACAAACATAGATGTGAATGCTACAGCTGCACCATGCTGTGCCATAAATTCATCAGTGATTCGTTCAAAATGGGATTTTGATAAATTAGTAACTAATACATCATTATCGAAAAATATACCAATAAAACATAATGACACTAAAGTAATGACGTACACTGCTAAAGCATTATCTTTAGTAAGTTCAGTTTGTTGGTGGACAAAAAGTAAAATTTCAGCAAACATAGCCTTAGTAGTTTTATCTTCGATTCGATTTATTTGTTTAGTTAACAATACAATAAACTCTTTAAGCTCAGCACCTGATATCTTCTGATCAATAGTGTCGATGAATTGCTTAACCTGTATGGTTTTTTGTACTACTAGACAAAAAGATTCCAAAAAGGTCATTGCATGCCCAAGTTCATGCATAATGACAGCAGCAACTTCTGCTCCAGTAATTTGCTCGATATTACCATATAATTTTGATAATGTAAATGCACCAGTGGTTATGTAAAGTCTACATGCATACATATTATCAATCGAAGTCAATAATACACCTTTGGTATTATCGGCATTTACTGGAAGATCTTCTACTAATTTAGTCCAATCATCTTTTAATGAATTTACAGATGATACTATATTTTTGTTTTTCATAGGTATTAATTTTGCTATTTTTGGTAAAATAAAGTTACAACCAATTGCAGCATTGACATCATCTGCAACTTCAATAACAACATCCGATATTTGTAATTTAAGATGAGTGTAAATTAATTTAGTTATTTTTTCTTTAAAATCTAATTTAAATAATACATGTTTAGTACTTTCTTGTAACACACTAGTATTTACTTTTAATACATTTACTTCATCTAATACCGATTGACATAATTCGGAAATATCTTTAAATAACACACTTTTGTGTTGAAACTGAATACGTTCTAATGCACCAATTATGTGTTTGAACATTAATATATCTCACTTGTTGTATAGGTTTATACTATTCTACATCCGCATATGGTCTTCCCTTTAAAGGGAAGACCATATGAAACACATCTATTGTTTAATCAGAACGACCATCGTCACTACGATCAATATCGTTCTCTAAAACATCTTCCACGATAGCCAATACAGAATGCACAGTCTGTACACTGTCTTGAATTAATTGTGTGATAACAATAGCATAATTACTAATTAACTTAGCCACACCTGTTGGCATAGAGTTGTATTCTTTTGTATCATCACCACTGAATCGATCAGCAATTTGCGTCAAACTACTGATGATATCAGTACGTCGATCATCTAGCTCTTGTAAGGTCTGTACTAATGTAGCCAGACTGGTTAATAATTCCAGAGTAGTATCTGTGGTATAACCTAAATCGGACAGTGAACCCTCTTGAGAACAATACGTGTCGTCAATTGCATCACTGTCTACCTGTACACAATTGTCTGTATTGTCGTTGTTGTAACCCAACATGGGTTTTAATTCTTCAATTAAGTCATTGATATAATCAGCATTATTTGTATTGTATTGTTCAGAACTAAGTAAAGAGTCAACATCGATACTACTAATCTGCTGAATCCGACGAGTCAGTGTACTAAGTATAATTTCGAAACACTGTGCAGTTCTAGTAGTAACGACAGTTGTATCGAACACAATTTCAGAAATTGTATGTGTTTGTAAATCATTGCTGTTTTCTTCGATAGCCGATTGTAAGTCGACTACTACATCGGAAGTATTTTGAAATAAGGCTTCGAGTTGATTAGCAAGTTGTCGAAGCCAATCAGAATTGACCATGGGCTCTTGCATTAAAGTGGCATCGAGACCTTCTAATGCAGCAGCATGCCTGGTATCTTTCTTAGAAATAGGCACATTGTCTAATGATTCAGTGGCCGGGATGGTTTTAATCAATGGTGCTAATACATTACCATGATTAGCAAACGATAATAGCCCACGACTCATACCATGGGTGTTGATCACATCACGTAAATTACGCAACGTGTTAAATTCATTGATCAAAGAATAATGTTCACGTGCACAAGTCAGCACTGTTGAACACTTATTCTGTAAATTACTTCGTTTGGTGTAATCACGAAAAAAAGTCTTAGGCATAATTAACTCCTCAAGTACACATCAAGTAATATTAACAAAACGATCTGGGAATACGGCTGATATGGTTTGTAGATACAACCATCCTTGAGTGGATAACATACCTGCATCTTTTTCGACAAATCCACGTGCTAAATCCACACTTGGTAATGGCAATGCAGCTAAGGTTGAATCTGACAGCCATATCCTATCTCGTAGTGGTCCCATTGCAGTTAACTTTGTTCTAGAGAAATCAGCAAACAGTAAACGTGCTATACACAACACAGTTGTCAATATTGGTAAATGTAGAATGCGCGGATCAGTTTCTAGGCTATCGGCAAATACGTTTTCTAACATAGCCAAAAAAGCAATAATCACATCATCTGATCGATCATTGGGTAATCCAATACCATTGATCTGTACCATGTGTGAATATTCAATCATTGCCATATCAGCTAAGTTTTGAAAACTCGTAGCCAATCCCCAATTAGATCTATGCTTAATAAGGATAGCTAATTGTTGAGCAAGATTAGCAGAAATATTATAACTCAAACGCATTGCCGTTTTATTTTTACTTGGGATATCTTGACTTCCTCTGGTATTCAGTCTGGTGAAGATTACTCTACTAAGTAATTTTACATAAAAAATACAATTCAACGCTATCGCATTACGGATAAATTCACTTGGTGGTGTTAATATAATTTTATCTTGTTCTAAGGTATCAGCAAGTTTGGTTAAATCGCCTATAGCCGAAAGACTGACACCTAGTCCAGTCATTAGATACAATCTTGTTGCACCACTATATGCTCGAATTGAAACCATCGGTTGCAGCAACTGACAATATGCATTCACCGCTGCGAATAACCTATACTCCGTGGTAAATAGTTTATTCATTCGTACCGACCCCTAATTTTTTATCATAGCTGGCTACCATATCACCGTAGCGACGAATGATATTTTGAAGCCGAATAGCTTCTGGACTGTTGGGATCCAATCCTTGCGCCTGTAAAGTCAGATATCCAACTCTACTGGCCAACCATTCACGTTTTGCTTTATTGCTATCTATCCACCACAGACGAAATTGATTAATGTGATTACCTATGATTATTACAGGATTACGAAAACCAAATGCGTCTAGTGAATCTAATATTTCACTAGTATATTCTTTATCGGAAGCATATGCATCAATAGTTTGCCCATTGGTGGTTAAATGTAAATCAATACCTTCCTTACGGATATTTTCTAACATCGATAAGAAATTTGTCGAAGGTGAAATTCTATTTGCCATGAATACGGTATAAGTGCTAATCATATCAACATTATTAGTTAAAAAAATCATTTGATAAGGCGGCATCCGTTCAGTGGAATTTAGGTTACAAACAAAGTAAATAATCCAAGAAAAATAATTATTTACTAAATTCAACCAACCAACAATTGCTGCCATACTGATAGTAATATCTGTTAGTTTTATACTACTATCTTCGATACCATCAAACAGAGTATCAAATTGTACTGTCAATTGGTGCAACACAACAATGATCTGTTCAATGGCATCCACCATGACAGAAAAAACCGTATTGCGTTCAGCCTGTTGATAATGTGCAGATAATTTTTGAAAATATGTTTTATAAATTGCCTGTAATTGTTTTAGTGAATCAGACTGATTCTGCACACCAGTTGTTTGTACTTTTATTAAAGATTTGATCACTCCAGGTTTTTGTAACGCATCCAACACACTTGCCGCTAATTTTGATAATGTGTCAATTTGATTTAGTAATTCAATTTTATCTAATACTGATTTGTCATTAGTACTAGACTGAGTTTTAAACATATTGCCAATGCGTTGCAATACCGACATCAGATACTCCTAATTGTACTGCTGTATTAAAATCTAGCACTTTTGCCATTTTGAAATTGAGCTAGAACTTTGAGTAAATCTAACCCACCATCTTTGTCACCAGATTTATGTTCAAATTGTGCATAAGTATATACACCAACATCATCAATACCATTAAGATATAAAGTAACCTGATGATACATTGGATCAACAACAGCAATTACCATAGAATAAGTATCAGCAAAATATCTATTTCTTGCAGCCTTGTTATGTAAATCAATACCACTTTCAGCTTTAGCTTGGGCTATTGCATCGGTAGAGAATATCATAACAGAATTAGCAAGATTATGTGTTTTCTTTGATGCATCACCTTGGGTCAAATTTTTAGTAACCAAGGCTCTATCTTTTTTAGCCACATTGGCCATGAAATCATAGAATAATTTATTAGGATCATTTTTGGCAATTTGATACGACTTGTTAATCCTATCAACTTGAAACAAAAGATCTTTCCAAAAACTAATTTCACCAGCTTTCCACTGGGTTAAACGTGTCATAAAACCTAACGATGAATCTTTGTTGATGAACATAGAAACAATAGATGCCGGTATTAAATATGGCACCATTTGTACATTGATCATAAGTTTAGCTGATTTATCAGGATGGTCTGGATTGGTTAAAGTGACTTCAATTAATTTACCAATTGGTACTATTTCTGTTGGTGTAATTTTAACTTCCTTGAGTGAAACATCCGGAGTTTGTTCCGGTTTACCCAATTTTGATAATGCTTCAGCCTTACGTTTATTGTATTCAGTTTTTAATTCATCACCAGTGTATTCTTTCTCAGCATCACCTACTGCTAAGATTATTTTCGATTCATCGGTTGTAAATTTTTCCAGCGATCCTTGTAATGCAGTAAGATCTTGACTGACATCACGATAATCAGCCATGGATTCTGTTGCCACCGTACCGATAAAATCTTGTACAGTTTTACCCTGAGTAACGAACTGGCTCAATTGTAAAGCATTTAAAATTAGACCAGTGTACATCGTATGTAAAGCTTTTACTAAACCTGGTAATACTTCTTCATCACGCAGTGAATCATCGATATATACACGACTTCTAAGAGTTGTTTGTTTGGTATATTGTGTTAAACTCAGAGCACTATTGCGTTTAATATTGTCATAACCAGAAACATAAGTATTGGTTTTATCCACTGCAGTGGAACCTAGATTGAAAACAGTTTTGGCTAAATCTACTATTTCTTTAGTTGCACCAACAGTTGCTAGTATAGCTAAAGCTTGCGGTGGTAGTGGCATGAGCATTCACCTATTATGAGAAACTTGGCTGCTATACTTCTATGATAATACAAGCAGTATCGGTGCCAATCATAGTATGTACTCCTTATATCTAGGATATTTAGATGAAAGAATTGCAAACCCCACAGGTTGCTATTCCAGCTGATCTTACGCAACAACTATACGATGCAGTAACCGAGTCAGCATTTCGTAGTTCTGGAGCTGGTAGTTTTTCTGCTATGTGGCAAGCAGTATTGTCACGTATCGATCGCTATGGCTATAATCCCATGCCTCCCAATAATGAGGTGGCTGGACTTACTTTTATAACTAGACCTAAACTTAATTTAACAACTGCTAATTTACGACAAGATCGCGTAATGGCAACATTGGATACAATAGATCCAACATCGTTGCCGTTTTCTATTAGATGTTATCTTGACACTACATTTGCTTCACGTAATGTGATAAATGACATTGCAATAAATTGTCCTTTTTTTAATTCTGATCTACCATTTATTGTGCCATTGACTAATTGTTTACAAACAATTTCAGGTTTTCCTGATTTTAACATTGACGTTGAAACTACTGATGGTGGATTCTTTGGTGAAGATCAGACCTTTGCTAAAGGATCTGATATGAATATGAAATCATCTCAGTTTACCTTAACCTTCCGTGATATCCAAGGTGGATATTTAATGGCATTGTTTATCTATTGGACTAGATATATTGCCATGGTGACACGAGGAACAATGTTGTCATATCCAGATGACATTGTTAATCGTCGGTATGGATACACTTGTTCAATTTATCGTTTCATTCTTGATCCTTCACGACGATTTGTTACTAAATGGGCCAAGGCTACAGGATGTATTCCAACGTCAGTGCCAATTGGTAATGTATTTAATATCAATGAAAGAGAAAATTATTTGTTTGCATCTAGTCAAATTACGATACCATTTCAAGTCAATGCAGTAGAATATATGGATCCTATTATTTTTCGTGATTTCAACTACATCATCGATAAGTTTGCTGGTAATAATTGGCGCAATGGTAGAACTGCTTCGCTTAATACTGCTAGTAACAATTTTACTGGTATACCATATATGAATATGCAGCCAACTGGAGCCAATGAATTACAATTTTGGGCACTTCCAGAAGAACTGACTGATCCATTTCAGGCTACAATTCAATCTATTTCAACTAAGATATCTTCATTGATACAAGCAAATTATTTACAAACAAATCCCATCTAATTCATGTCGTTACCAATTTGACTAAATTAGCTAAAACAAATATCATAAGCAATGAGGTACCATCTGGTACCTCATTGCTTACATGTGGTATACATTGTATTAATAACAATACTTAACACTACAATATGATTAATACTAAATTAAGGATAAATAGATGTTTGATAATGTAAATCTTGGACCAGAAGTATTAGCCAATCCTTCTACAGTTCAAAGTATGATTTTACAAGAATTCCAGAATAGACTAAATGGTACTGTTTCTGTTGCTGATCCAAACAATGCATTTTGTTTTATACTTGAAGCTGGATCATCAATTACCGCTCAAGCAGTCAGATCAGCAGAAAAACAATTTGAAACCTTGTATCCAGTACGTGCTACTACAGCTGCTGAACTTTATCCACATATGTCAGATTTTGATTATTTGGCGATGACTGCTTCACCGGCTACCTGTAGTTTTCGCTTAGTGTTGGATAGTGATTGGTTGACTACCAATGCAATCTCTTATGATACTAATTACGACATGGTAGTGATTCCAGATAGTTCAGTCATCACTATGGGCGGTAGGTCATTTCAACTATATTATCCAATTCAAATTATGATTAATCGTACTACTGGAACTATCTTGGCTACTTGGGATTTATCTGTACCAAATCCACTGTACACACAAGATTCAAATTTCTTAACCGATGTGACTATGTATAGTCAGGCCGGTTTAAATTTAATTGCGTTAACATTTAACACGTATCAATTCAGTAAATCTAGTACTACGGATGTGGCGACACCACAAATGGGATTTAATAAAATATACAACTACACTGATCAGTTTTATGCAGCAAGAGTGTATAGTTTACTAAATAATGTTTGGGTGGAATTGACTTATACTTTATCGCAAGTTATTTATGATACTGCTACACCTACTGTTATCTTAAGTATTTTTTCTGACACTAATAGTTTACAAGTACAAATTCCACAAGTGTATTTCACCAATAATCAAATTGGTAATCAGATTAAGGTAGATATTTATACCACACAAGGTGCATTGAATGTTAGTATTGCACAATCTGATGCGCAATCGGTTACAGCTAATTTTGATATAACATCATCTCCATATGCTGTTATTTTAGCACAACCACCTACTCTGTTATTGATTCCGTATAATCAAACACAGATTGTTGGTGGTAGTAATGGTATGAACTTTGCACAAATTAGGCAAGCTGTCATCGATAATTCTTTATACAGTCAAGTGCCAATTACTCCATTACAATTAACTGCACAAGCTGCTAAACTTGGATTTACATTAACCAAATATCTTGACAACATAACAGATCGTATTTATTTTGCTAGCTCAACTATGGTCAATGCAGCCAATCAAATGATTGTTCCATTGGGTATGTTAGCTACTATTTTTGATTTTACTGCCATATCCAATACAACTACTATATTGAGTTATACCGACAATCTTACTACAATATTACCAACGACGATATTTCAATTTAATGCCGTTAGTAACACTTGTGTTCCACTGACCACAGCACAGATTCAATATCTAGCTAGTCTTACCTCTACTGCTCTAGCAGCAACACTAAACAATACGATATATACCAGACAGCCTTATCATTTAGTGATTTATTCATCTGCAACTTATCCATCAGCTAAATCTTTTGATTTAACCAACCCAACAACTACTGGATTGCAATTCATCACAGAAAATGCTAGTTCTTCTGTGCAATTGACTGTTGCTAGTTTAGCTATCACACATTTACAATCAGGCACTGGAGGATTCCAATTAACTATTGGTATCAAACGATCAATATCGTTACAATCAGCCGATCCAAATAGTTTTTATGTGGTAATAACTGTACAAGATAGACAAGGTGATACTTTACAACTTCGTGCTGTTTATCAAACTACCACAACATTACTTGACGTATATACAGTATTAATACCAACTGATTATCACATCACACAAGATCTATTTATTCGCACCACACTAAATAATACTACTGGTATTCCAGTTTTAGTAGAAATTCCACTTGCAGCTAGTTTTAATATCATATTAGGCGTATCACACGCATTAAATCCAACAGTTAGCAGTAGTGTGAATTTACAAACACAAGTACCAACTGTGTATCCTGATATGTTAGCAGTTTCGCAACAATCAGTTACTGTAACATTTGGGATAGATTTATCTGCATCAATATTCAATATCGTAACTTCAGTTTGGGGTGCACAGCAATATCAAACTTATCCAGAAAATGTGTATTACACCTATCCGCATGATGAGTATGCGGTGAATCAAAATGGAGTATTGACTACACAAATTACTGTCGATAGTACTGGTGAAAATATTGTACAGTTAACTAAACTGCATAATAAAGGTGATCAAGTATTAGTAAATGGTGCACCACTAATTCAATATCCAGCAGGCAGTATTACATTGGATAGTAACGGGTTACCAATTCCGATTACTAATAGATCTGTGGTTTACACAGTACAAATGTTACAGCTTGATGCCAAACTGTTCTCGAGCAATAATCCCATTGATAATACTTATATTGGTAATTTCACTGGATTATTACTCAGTAATATTACTGCGTTATCACCATTGGTTAATCAATTACTGGAACGGACTGCATTGTACTATAAGCCATCTCGTACTTTAGGTTTGGCAACCTATGGGATAGGTAATGGTAAAACTGTTCAATTGCCACTTGGATTAAGTTTCTCATTTGTGTATTATGTACCAAGTGTAGTACTTAACGATCTAACACAGCAAGCTATTTTACTATATACTACACAACAGATTATTGCACAAGCAGTAACTCAACCAATAATTTCACTTACCACTATTGCTGATACTTTAATTAGTAGTTTTGGTAGTAAAGTTACGGCAATTGATATAGAAGGAATAAATGGCAATCCAGTGTTACAGACATTGGCATTATTAGATACTGATGCAATTTCATCTGTTGGGCTTAATCTTGTAGTTGCCGCTGATGGTACTTTATCTATTCAACCAGCAATTACTATTCAGTATAGTCTCACTCCAGTAGTGTGATATAATAAACCACTAGGATCTGGCCAATTTGGCCAGATCCTAGTGGTCTAGTTAGTTAGTCTTCATCACCGTACTGTTTAATTAAATAACTAGCCACAGTGGTAACAACTGCAACTACTACTGCAGTGGATGTAGTTTGTCCATCTTGGTCGGCATTAACTTTAGCTAAATTATCACGTAGATTATTCTTTAACTCAGATAAGAATGGGGCATTGTACACATTGACTACAAAATCAGTAAGCAAATCACCGATTGCTCTGTCGGGTTGTGCAACTCTGGTTAACACAGTATCAACTGATCGATTAAAGATTTGTTGATTTAGTCCTTTGTTATTGGTAGTATTTTGATAGTTAAACCAACTTTGCAGTGCGTTACCAGTGACAGTACGTAGTAATACCGTATTGTCTAGTTCCAAATTTTGCATTGTTTTATTGCGTGTATTGATCAGATCATCTTGTGCGGTAGCAACCATATCACGTACCCGTGAAGTGCGCCAACCCCAATTTGGAGTTACTAATTCATTACTCGTTGCATAAAAACCGAATACTTGAATTTGTTCCAATGTACCACCAGCTTGTTCAAATGCAGGCAGTGCAAACCCGTTGACAACAATCTGATTTGCATCATTGGTTATAATTAATGTTTCGGGCAACAACACAATCAACTGAGTTAGAATTGCTCCATTGATCAAATAACATACGGTTTTGTACTGATCAAGTTGATGGGCAAACCACACAGCCAATGTTTCAGATAAGCTACCATCGGTAGTCTTAGCACTAAGTGTGTCTAATACTGTTTCGAATTCATTCAGATATAAACTAAGTTGATTAAATTCTTCTCCATTGTCCATAGCAGATTGGGCGATTGCAACCAAGTTACGAATTCCCCAACTATTTAACAAACAACTGCTATATAATTGTTTGTTTTTATCAGTAACCGTATCATCCAATGCATCAGCAATTACAGGCAATGCTTCAGTTTTAAGTGATTCATCGATTGAATTAGCAGATTGAGTGTTAGCTGCAGCTAGCGCTGATGAACTGTAATATCCTCTTATAGGACGATTTTCTTCAAATATATTTGCATACATACGACAACTTTGCATTACCTTAATGCGATACGACTCATCTGCTAAACGTCCCCAGTTTTGAATAAATATTTCTGGGAGAGTTAACGGATCATCTAGTAATTTTTCTTCAGTTTCCTGATCGATCTGCACTGCCAATTGATCTACCTGAGTAGCCACATTGTTCTTTAATAGTCCATATGTGGTTATCGTTAATTCTGCTAATTTGTAAGCCAATTGATTTAATTCATTGTCAGCATAATCATCTTCCTGAATAACAGCTTGATAAAATTCTACTAATGAATCTGAGGTAAGATTAGCACTGACATCACTTCGTGTAATGCGATCAACCAACATCCCGAGATCACAATTAGCTAAAAAGCTAAATGCTGGAAATTCTCCAATTGTACTATCAACCAAAGCATCGATATCAACATCGCTACTGATGGAAGGTAGATATCCCAACATGCGTTTTAATAACGTACCTAAAACCAAGCCACTTAGTGCCTGATTAAGTCTAATGGGGAGAGCCATAATTACATCCTTCTACTTTACACACTTTAACATTATTGTGGTAGTTTGGTGGTTGGGATAATTGCACTGATGTATTTGCCAAATGACGTATTGCCTAGCAATGCATCCCAATAATACGGATTTAACCGTTGATCAATAACTGTCTGAATACCTAGTTTTACTTTACGTTTAAGATTCAACACCCAAAGAGATCGTTCAGCAATTCCCATACCTGATAATGTCAAAAGATATTCTTGGAATGCACTATTGTTACCAAACATCGAATTCCAAATAGATTTTGGATTAAGTGGATCTTGGTTGGATAGATCACCCATTGCCATATACATACAAGGCGAAAGATCTTTAATAGAAAAACTGATGTCTATACTAGTCGGTAATCTTTGGTATGACCAACCATTTACATCGCTACCACGACGTATCGTCATGTTTTCAATCATTCCTAATGGAACCGAAAACATTCCCTTACAATAAGCTCTACAGATAAATGGAGTAGTGTACGATGCATTACCAATAGCTCTGGGTAATGCTGCTGCCATAATTAGCATCATTGGTACATAGAGTGATTGCATAATAGACAATGGATCACCATACGGTGAACGTAGTTTCATTTCAAACGAATAGTTTTTTGATACACTGCTATCTTTCCAAACATCTGGAATATCAATCATTCCAGATCCTGTGGCAAGCGCAGTTAATCCATCAAAACCTTTGGTATTGTCAATTTTTTCGGTTTGATTATTATCTAAGCCACCAAGCATATTGCTAAATGAATCCAACCATCCGATACCAGTTCTACCATACATTGCATCAAATTTAGCGCTACGTGAAGCTTGCATTTTGTCGTTAACAAAACTTGAAATAGCCGACGGTCCAATTTGATTACTAATGGATTCTGAAGAATCAGTTGAACGTTCTATTCTAAAGCCAACATACAATAATGCATTGTAAGTAGTAGAAACAAAACCAGATACTAATTTCTCTAACGGATTGAGCATTGATGTATCATATTGAGTTTGTGTATCTTTACCACGTTTTTTCAATGCATTAGATGCTAGAGTCATTTGTTGCACAGCATAGTCGGTGGTAAAATTAGCATTAGTGTTAGTAAAACCAGAAAGTGGCTGCATGAAAGAAGCACGTCGTTGCATAATTTGTAAGATATCCATATGGAATGTTTTGAACATATCAGGCAGTCCAGCATCGCCACCAGAATTTGCTACTGCACCTTGTGCTTGTTGTAGGAAAGTGGTGTCATTTATGACACCACCAGTTCCATTACTAGCTGGGTTAGTTTGTAACAAATTGGCATCATTCATAAATCCCATATTGATACTAATGTGAGTTAAGATTGATTGTACATATTTGTAATACAAGTCCATTCGATTTGAAAAATCATAATATTTTGTAATTGTGGTGTTGATGTTTCTTTGTAAGATTGATTCAATTTCAACTATAGGCATCGATGGTATTCGACCTAGTGTACTAATTACAGCCGAAGCCATTGCACCTAATTTTTTAAGAAGTGTCGTTGTTGTTCCAGTATTAGTTAAATCAGCAATTTGTTTATCTAATGCATCTTGGTAAAAGCCAGCAAGATTATTGAATACTGGTATACCAAATGTCATATATAAAATCTGCTGATGGTCATCGATTGTTTCAGAATACACCCGTCCCATACCAGTCGAAGCAGATGTTTCTGCCATAGTAAATGGATGAGGTGGATCATCTGTTTCGTTGTATTGGTAATAACAATTTATTGCATCATTTCCACCCAAGGAAGTATCTCGACATTTACTATGTGAGTAATACACTGGTAATGGGCCACTACCATCAGTGGCACCATTGACAATGTTTGCCATATTTGATTCTAATGTAGGTGTAATGCCATTGCCATAGAGTTCATCTTTTTGATTATTTTGTACAATCTGTACATATGTATTGTAATCTATTGGTTTACCAGTTGCATCTGCACCTAGTGAAACAATAAAAGTACCATGTACCCATTGATCGGTGTCTTTGGTGTATGATTGTGGATTGGTGATAGTCACTAGTATAACTCCACATGTCGTGATCTAATCATATCATGCTGCAGCACCAGCATTCTGCACTGCTTTGCTGAAATTAAGATCATTGCCCAATGACACACCGCTTGATTTACTGGTATTATTTACTACTGGAGCAATAATGTTAGTTGGTTTATCTAGATGCTTTTGTAATAGAGCATTCGTATCATCCATCAAATGTCCGTTGGTTAATGCTGTATGCACATTAGACATTGCGGTGTAGATATTAGTTAAAGTGTTAAGAATAGCATCATTAGCTTTTTCTGAAGTGTGAGAAAACAATATAGATTTATTTTGATTGATGTGTGGTACATCAGCTGTATCATCAGTGGAAGTAACTGCTGACGTAGTTGTATTGTTTGTTATTGCTGGTAATGTTGTGTTATTTGGTAACAAGGTATTTGTTGGTGCAGTTGGTGTGTATATGGATGATGCTGTAGTCGGCATATTGTTTGGTGTAGTTGCTGATTTAGTCGTAGTATCAATAGTAGTATTTTGTGTTGAAGCTACATTTGTTGGTGCAGTGATATTACTACTAGTTGCGGTATTTGCAGTAGCGGTATTGTCATTACTGGCTGTGGTATTATTGCTAGCAGATGATTGCATAGCACCAGTACTAGTTGGAGTACCTGTTGGTACACCTACTCCATTTTGGCCAATTGTACTGGCTGCTGCCATTTTACTTGGTTGTTCTGCTTCGGCTAACTGCAATGCATCTCGGCTTTCCTCACCTAATCGTGCAAATACAGCTGCTCTAACATTAGGAGTAGAACTACCAAAATGAGTACTACGTTCTTGATATATTTTACGAATCATGGTTTCATCAGTATCTTTTGCATTACCGACTTTATTGAATATTTCTGCAGCACCAGAAGGTCCATTTTGTACAGCAGTGGAAAACAATACTTCTTGTAAAGCTTTAGAACTATCTATTTTAGCTTGTAATGGTTTGGCTAGTTGATTAAATGCTACATCATATTGCGTTTTCTTAATAAATTCTGATTCTAACGGTTTAATTAAGCCTTGAGCAGCAAGTTTCTTCCATGCTTCTGCAACTGGTCCATCTGTGCCACCATTTGGATTACCAGCCATTTCTAATGTTTGAGCAACTTGTGCAGCAGATCCACCTTTTGCTGCAGCCCATTTTAGAAATTCAGCAAACGTACCAGAGTTGGATGATATTTGATAAGTACCATAAGAAGTACCACCAGTTCCATCATATCCAATAGCAGCTGAGCCAGCTTTACTAGACTCAAATCTTGCTGAAAGTGATCCAATGTTCTTTGATACCGGAGGATCAATATTACCACCACTTTGACTTAACACACCAGAACCCGATCCAGTGTAATCATTGAATTGAGCCATATTTGCTGTCGGTGCCGAGTCATTACCACTTGTTACCAAAGTAGGGAAATTCTGAGTTGCTTGAGTGTATCCACCACCCAATGGATTACTAGGGGTAGGAAGTTGATTTGGTTGAGATGGACTGGTGACAGAATTGTTGGCTAATTGAATATTAGTAGTATCCTGATTTGCTTCACTTACTATTGGAGTTGAGGTTGGTGTTCTATTAGTTTGTGAATTGACATTATCTGGTGTACTGTAATTTTGATAGCCTTCAGCTGTTGGCACATAAGCTGCTGCTTCAATAGCAGTTTTCTTTCCTGCAGTGAGCATTGCACTGATTACAGTACGTACTTGACTTGGTGTCAAACAAGAAACATCATCTGGCGTAGCACCAGCCACAGTAAGTGATTTCAAATATGCCATATATACAGGAGTGAATCTAAATTGATACCAATTTTTGATATAATGCCTTGCAGTTTTGTCTGATCCATCCAATCCTATTGCATAAGCAATATCGCCAAATTCCTCATCAGTGATACCAGTTACACTTGATTTATTTGTTACTGTAGTAAGATAAAGATTTTCAATTTGACTAATAGCTCTGATAACAGATACATCATTTAGATCAGTGTCTGGTGGAAAGCCATAGGCTTTTAGTCTAGTCTTCATAATGTATAATGCACTGGTACCAGATACAACATAATTTTTCCCAGTTACCCTAGGTCTACTGCTGGGTGGGTGCAATAATGTTCGTAGTGTCTCACTGGCATTAGTTGGATCTATACTTAAACCAAATGCTGGAGGTGGTTGTGTGATAGGTACTTGTTTAGTTGGATTTACTCCAGAACCAGTTATGTATGGTGACATAGGCATCGGTGGTAAAATAGTTGACTTTGCTACATCTGGCCGAGCTGCTTCGATTTTTGCTTCTGCTTCTCGTTTATTAGCAGCCATTCGATCTAGTGCGATATGTCTAGCAGCATTAGTTGCATCAATTGCTATAGCAGCAGAAGTCCCATACCCTGGAATGTTAGCTGCTAAACCAGAAGAAAAATCAGCTGCCGCATCGATATAATTTCCTTTACGTAGATCGTTAACTGCCAATCCTGTACCAATGACAGTACCAAGTAATGGTATTTTCTTACCAATTGCTTTAAGTATATCTTCACTTATGTATTTGATTATTGGTTTAGAAGTAGAAGCAGCTGCTTCTGGAATACCAACACCTAATGCTTTACTACCATATTTTTTACCAAGTTCCCATGCATATTTACCTACTGTAAGTAATGACTTACCAACACGCCCAAGAACAGTTGGCTTCTTTACTACACTTTCAATACCTTCTTCTCCGACACCTGCTACTGCATTTGGAAGAAAATGTTTTATACCAGCAGAAATCATATTTTTAGTTAACGAGAAACCTTTCTTTGCAACATATTTACTGGCTTTGAATCCTAAGCCAAGCGCTTTCTTACCAAGTGTACCAATTATCCATCCAGCGGCTGGTCCAAAAATACCATAAAGTAAATTATGAATGAGTCCACTTCCACCTGGAAGCATTCCACCAAGACCACCAGCAACTGCTGTTGCGGTACCACCTACCGCATTACCAAATCGATTAGACCAAGGTTGTTTTTCTTGATTAGCTTGATTAGTTAATTTATCTTTCAATTTACGCAAATGATCTTGATATGAACCAATACGAGGACCTGCTTCGTCATGCTCAGTGTGTTCTAATACACCCAATAGAGCTGCTGAAGCTTTTTCTTGTTTACCAAAATTAGTAGCTAGTAAATTATAAATATTATCTAATTTGTGTATTAAATCTACACAGCAATCCAGACAACCAGATTTACCAGCAACTGAATTTGGTTCTTTATTAGTTGGATGTACACCAATTGGATGCAAGTTTGGAATAAATTTATCTTCTGTGGCATTAGATGCTTCACCAACACTAATTTTTGAGTCTGGTGAAAACACCGAATCTGGTAACATTGGTTGATCTATTACAGTGTTTGGATTAGCTAAACCGTTAGCTTGTATATGTTTTAGATGATCATTAATCATGTCTCTGTACAACATGATTCGCAACGGTGCAGCTGCTAGTGATTCTTTTAATTTATTTTTCGCAGTAGTGACAATTGGAGTTGTAGTCTGATACTTTGATTCTATCCCAGGAGTCTTATTTGCAATTGTTTCATTGTCAACAGTTGTGTCTTCTTTGACTGGTTCTGCATCAGTAGCAGCAGCTGATGGTCGTTTGAATTTAAGTTTTTTAGCTTTTTCTTCAGTGCCACTTATCTTTTCGCGTAATTTAGTATAGGTATTTTTAACTGATGTGCGTACGTCATCGACTACTTCTGGTGCAGATTTTTCTCCTTTAAAGAATTTATCTACACTTTCTCCTATTGGGCCATGAAAATGTTCTTTAAGGAAAGGTCCTGCCTTATCGCTGATATATTCATAAGATTTAAATAAAGCAATTTCACGAGCCTTATCCATTAATTTTTCAGTTAAGCTGGTCTTTTTTGCATCTGCTGCAGCAGAATTTAATTTGATTGCTTCTAATTTAACTTCTAACATTTTAGCCATAGTAACTGTTACAGAAGTTAAATTTCGCAGTACACTAGTTTGAGCATAAGCTAAGGATAAATTTTTACGCATGTATGGAAGCTGAATCATGCGATCAAATTGATATGATCCAGCAACAGATGCAATTTGTAATCGATTTAAATATCTATCTGCTTTTGTTTGACTTGATGTTTGATTTATTGTACCAGTTAATGCAGTGGTGGAACTATTATCGTTATCACCATCAGAATCTTCTGAACCTGGAGCTACTGCATTTAAATATGGTTTAAAATTGAGATTCTGATGACGAAATAAATCTAAACCAAACAATGGAATAGTCTGTCTAGGTATCCGGAGTAATCGATTCGTGATTTGATTTTGAATCGACATCAATGGTGTTGTGGTGGTATCGGAATTCAATCGATTCATTTCCGGTGCTGATTTTTTATCAGCAATGGTTTCGGAATTATATTCTTCTGGTGCGATAGCTGGCATAGACAATGGACGGTTTACTGAAGAATCAGAAGCAATTATTTTATTAACATTGTCATCAGTCATAAGACACCTCTATTTTTACGGTATAGGTGGATGTAAATCATATCCTAGCATGGCCGAAGGTAACCAAGTAAATTGACACATGATATCAACTACCGCATGCATGCGTAAAAACTCTGCATCAATCCTACGCTGATTTAATGTAGTGGGGCGCACTGGACCTAACCGTTTAGAAGCGTAGAATTTAGTCTTTTGTAATTTCATTGCAGTCAGTGCTTGTGAAAACATATCGTTATCTAGAAATTTAAGTAAGTGATTAGTGTAGATTTCATCCATTGCTAATAAAAACTCTAATGACAATTGTTCAATCGGAGTAGTGACAATCTTTACATTAACACGTAAATTTCCGGTTAGAAAAGTAGCAATTAAATCATATTGTTTTTTAGTTAATTGTAGTGGATAGGTGTTTATAAATAAACAAATATCATCATACTTTCTGTGATAATGTTTGTCATCTATGTGGATCTTAGTATATTTACCTTTTACCATGGAATGATTGATATTTACATTTATATTAGAATATAATGTGTGAATAAAATTAGTCATGGGTGAAGCATGAAATATCTGTTCTTGATATTGCAGATTACCTAAATGTGTATTAACCTCTTCAGTACTAAAACCTAACTCAGGTAAATAGTAAGCAACATCATCAAATTCACGTAATTGATAATTAGCTAATTTGTTCTGTAGGATATTGAATTTAGTAAAACTATTCGTCTGGTCTTTAGCATTGATTAATAATGAAATAACTGTCCCTAGATATGGATCACGTAATAAACTCCAATCAATATAGATGTTGTCTGGAGTAATCAATTCACTGGTGACAATATTTTCATTTAATTGTTGAATCATCTCTGCAGATGGCATCGATGGATTAGTTGAGTCTACCATGATATTCCTTTATATTCTATAAAGTACCGATCAATACTATAAACAGCATGATTTTATTGTTTGTTAAATTGGTATAATAAAGAAAGGATTAAATTCTATGACATCAGATATTACACCATTTAACATTCGTATCATGGATGTCGATAACTATGTTGCAAGGAATTTTTTACAACCAGTAACTTCGTTATTGATTTATGAACCATCTAGTCCAAAATTTCATCCACAGGGATTGTTTTCTGAGGAAATATTTGGTGCAATTGGTACAGAAGAAAGATTGTTGACACCAGGTTATATTGACCTTAACACCATCATATTGGCTCCAGTGTTATATCATACAGTGCTTAAATTATCTGGATTTTATGGTGATTTAATGGCTGGTCGAGTGTATAGTGTATGGAACACCGTTACTAAATCATTTGATCGAGTAGATGGTGATCCAGAAGCTGTGGTGGGTGCCGATACCGGTTATAGTTTTTTCTTACAGCATTTTGCTGAATTGGAATTCAAAACTACCGCTTCTGCACAACGTGAGACTAGATTAAAATTAATCGACACTTATCGTAATATTGGGTTATATAGCAAATATCTGGTAGAGCCTGCTGGACTGCGAGATTTGTCAAACGATGACAATGGTAAAATGATTCAAGATGATATCAATAAATTATATCTGACACTCATGGCATACGCATCTGCAATTCCACCAGGATCAAAAAGTCCATTGTATGATTCAATTAGATATCATATTCAAATGAAAGCATTAGAGATTTACGAATACATTGAAAATATTATGATCCACAAACGTGGATTTCTTCAAGGTCATTGGGGACATCGACAAATTGCTATGGGGACACGTAATGTCATTTCAGTAGCAAGTTATAACACCCAGAGGCCAGACGATCCACAGACACTAGGACCTAATGCAACAAAAGTTGGAGTGTTTCAGACAATGAAATCACTCCAACCATTAATTGTACATGGATTTAAAACTGTCTTTATTGATCCAATATTTGCTGAATCCAATAGTCAAACTGTGACACTAATTGATCCAAAAACATTAACACTATCCTATCAAACTATTACTGAAGAAGAACGTTTACGGTTTAATTCAAATGAACAGATTGATAATTGGATTAATCGTTTTCGTAAACTAAGCATGCGAGATAAACCTATAACTATTTATGATGTCAATAACAAACCATTCTATCTTTGGTTGGTGTATGATCAAGGAGATCGTATTACACTATTTCGTAGTATAGCTGATCTTAAAGTGCAAATAGCACCAAATAAAGTTGAGATAGCTAATATACACCCAATTACCTGGATTGAAGCTTTTTATCTAATTACTGCCAATGCAGCAATGGGAAGACACGCTTTTGTGACACGTTATCCAGTATTACATGACACTTCATGTTATCCAACTACCATCCACACAGCATCAACCACTCCGGCAAGAGTAGTGGAGTTATACAATTTGTTAGATCCTGGTGGATATAGCATAGTTTATCCAGAATATCCAATATTGGGTGAACCATATCTAGATACAGTAGTTCCTGGATCAGGTCGCTTGGCAGGATTAGGGGGCGATCAAGCATTCAACTGATTTTTGTGAAGGTAGTTCTTATCTGGAGTTCCTCCGAGCCTTGTTAATATATTATGCGAAACGCTATTGCATAATAGAGGTTAAGGATGGGCTTTATGATACTTAAATCCGAAGAGTTTCGACCGATTCCAGGATTCAAACGCTACGGTGTTTCAAAACTTGGTGTTGTGATCGAACTTTCTTCGCAGACAATGATGTCCCCGACAGGACATCATCGTGGATATCTCGCTGTTGAATTATTACCAGATGGATCGAATAGACGAACAATAAAGCCGTTTTTGGCAAAGCTCGTTCTGTTAACGTACGATCCTCTTCCACCGGCGCTTCAGCGACAATATGTCGGGGTTAATTACAAAAACGGCGACGTTGCGGATGTTCGACTAGAAAACTTAGAATGGGATAAAGGTATTTACACACCTCCCCACATGCCAGGAATAAGTCTACCGATAACCGCATTCATACGTGTTCCTGGGTATGTTGATGTTGAAATCGACCTGTTTGGAACGGTCAAACAAGCTGGAAGTATTTTACCTCAGCTGTGTTCATCAAACGAAGGATATTACACGGTTAGTGTCCGTGGAGAAAACCGGACAGCGACCATTCCGATTCATCGTTTGTTAGCACTGGCCTTCCTCGAACATCCGATTGACACGTCGGAGTTGGTGGTAAACCATAAGAATGGAATAGTGACAGATAATCAATTAGACAATTTGGAGTGGACGACCTACTCTGGAAATATTTACCACGCACACAGACACGGTTTACGCACAGACGCGAGGCCGATTTTAGTTATGGAAATAGAAACGCGGACGGTTAGCCAATACCACAACCTTGGTGATTTCTGTCGAACACTACAAATCGACGACGGCACTTTGTGGTGGCGTTTAAGGAATGGATCGCCGATCCGTCCGTATCAGGGATACTACGTTAAATATGAAAACGATCTTCGTGAATGGCCTGAGCCTGATGCAACGTTTGGTCGTAAAACCGATGAAGGAGTCGTTGTTGTAGCGACAAACCTTGAGACGAATGAAGTTTTGGAATATGAGAGTATTAACGCGTGTGCTAAATTTTTTGGGAAAAGTTCCGGATCGCTGACATACCAGGTTCGGAAATCGATTCCAACGCAGTACAATGGATATATCGTCCGTGCAAAGGCTGCGTAATGACTGTCTGAAAACATGTCGGTGTTTTCTGCTGGGGGCTACCTTCACAAGTCTACTTGTATGCTTCGGTCTCATTAAGCAGGAATGCTTAGTGATTTCTTCTTTAATTGTCGGGAAACCCCTGAGAGCCTCATCTACCAAATCACGTATGGAAACAGCGTGATGGCCAGTCTAACTAACTGGGTATGGTAACAAAGATGAGGATTGGGCAATCCGCAGCCAAGCTCCGGTTAGGAGAAGGTTCAACGATCAAGGCCTTGCCAGCCTGTAGGATCCAAGCGGATCCGAAATGGGAAGCGCCCCATCCCTCAGTGAGGAAGGGTGAAGATATGATCTGGTCTGCATGGAAACATGTAGCGGGTGTTATTGCACACCGGGACCGTCTCGCGAACGGTCTGGACAATACGTTTGATGGTGATACTGTTAGCTTCAATGCAATATTATCTGATGAAGCTAACACTGAAATTGCCCAGTACCTAGCATCACCCAAATCATTAATGGATATCAATAGACGATTCATTAGTGGTGAAAAAACAGATTTGATTGCATTGGTTTTTCACAACATGACTATTGATTGATACTACTAGGAGTAGTATAATGTTTAACAAATTAGCAAAAGTATCAAGGCTAAATACTGGATATTATGAAACTGCTGCTATAGAAGGATTTTTTAGTGAGATCACTAAAGCTTTGGGACTATTTGAAAAAAAAAGTAATCCAGATTCAATGCGTCGTATGTATCTAAGTTGCATTAAAGTTGCAGAAATAATTAAACGTACCTATGGTGACCAACGATGGGTAGATCACAATGGCCTTACAACAAGTAAAGAAATATCAGGTTCTGATATATTCGAAATACTTGAAGTTAACGGACAGTTACCAATATCCATATCAGCTATTTCATCTGATGTAACCCAACATAAAAATACAACTGAAAAAATATTATCAAAATGGAAAGAAATATTAGAAAACCATTCTGAAATTATATACAATGCTTTTAAGACAAGTCTTAAATATGAAACACTTGAAGAGCGTGGAAACAGCGTTATTGCTTCACTTAAAAATGTTCCAATACCGAACTTAATTAAAGGAACTTCTTTTAATGGCTTGATGGGATTGGTTATTATTAGTGGCAATAACATAACCATTGGAGGAAAAAAAAGTAATCAGGTAATTAATTCAATACCAAAAAATGAAATTGTAGCAATCGCTAATTTAACCTGTGATATACTAAAAAGTCAAAATGACTTTTTTAGTACATACTTGGTACCAATAATACACGATGAAGATGTTGCTGATTTTGAAATAGAAGATAGTGATTCATCTATACTGGAAGAACTACATAAGAAAAATCCACATGTTAGTACACTAGTGGATGGAGACAGTCAAAATGATCGTTATTTAAATAGTTATTGGGAAGTTGCTTCTTCTTTAGTTAACATAGCGCATGCATTAGAACGCTGGATGCATAGATCTGTTAAATGACATAACAAAATTGCATAAATTAATTAATCAACCAATCTGTTAAGTAGCATGCTCACAAATGAGCATGCTACTATCTTGTAGTAAATGGTAAACGATTGATGTGATTAGGAGTTTTAACAATGAGTGAGCGTGCAGAACAAATTGCCACTGAAGGTTTTTTGGATTTTATTAACTCGGTATTTAGAGATAATTATAAAAAGAAAAATGATCCAAATAGTTGGAAGAGAGGATGGACTTCTACTAGGGGATTGATTAAGATTTTAACTAATACGTATGGTAATCAGAACTGGCTAGAGCATAGAGGACGTATTGCAGCTGACACAGTTAACATGTCAGATATGGCAGCCAATCTATTAGTCAATAACACATTGCCTGAGAATCTCACTATGGCAATCGAACAAAACTTAAATACTGTTAAGAAAATTTTATACAATTGGAATGGTGTTATTAATAACAGATGCACTACCATTCAACACGCATTGAATATTGTGCAGTTTGACTATAATAATACCAAAAATTGGCCGTTTTATTCAAATAAACTAGGTGTATTGTTGCGTAATTTAAAACCACTCAATTTAATTAAAGTATATCACGACTTTGATGGGTTGATGGGCACCGTGGCGGTATTGGCAGATGGAACATTATCTATCGGAAAAGATACTTCACGTTCGCATATGCCTATTTTTCCAACATTAGCTTTGGATGAAATTCCACAAGTTACACAAGCTGTTATTAATACATTAAATTATACACTAGATTTACCTAAACGTTTAAATTATTCACCCGATTCACTTTATAATAGAGTAGAAGTCTATACTGGAAAAGTTGACAATGAGGGAATGCCCACTACTAAATGGGTTAGTTTCATGGGTTATTTACAGGAACATAATGCAATTTTAGCACACTTACTCGATGGTGATTATCTACCAGTAGATGAATACGATTATGATGAGAATGACTCTATGACTAATGATATATATTCTGATGGTGCATTATTTGAACATAAAAGTTCATTACAACCGTTTTATGAAATTGTTAGTACACTGTATAAACTGACACTTGCTGTTGAATACTGGATGTATCGATCGGTTAAGTGATTTTGTAGATATAGTTATACATAGAGTGAGCCCAATGGGCTCACTCTATGATAAAACAATTATGTCATTAATCTTGTTCAAATTGTTTAAATTTTTCAACATTTGTTATGTGTGCAAGTATTGTTAACGCATGCGTAGCGTATCCATGTATACTTTTGTGGGCAGCCTCCTTCCATAATGCTTCTATGATGCCAGTAAGCATATGTGTGTATATACCAACGGTCACAGTAGTAGTATTATTGTTTTTCATATATAGTTCACTTACTATAACTTCACCAAATTTAGTATACATCTGCTTTAGTTTTGGTAACATTTCAGTTATGTGGTTGCAAGCAGTAATTGTTTTTTCAATAGTATCAATTAAATTCTTACTATTTTGTAAATTAAATCCTAGATTTCCAGCAGTATTAATTGTACTATGATTGTCCATCCCACCTTTGAGATCATAATCTGCAATTAACTCTACTACACTATGTTTTTCATTCCAATATAATGCAAATGCTTTATTGAAATTATATCTATGTGCATTGATTACAGCATACAGTTTATCATTATCTTTAAACATTTCAATAGGAGATAGTTCTATGATAGCATTGATCAGATCAGGCAGACACAGTGATCCTTTTAGTCCAATCATTATATCAACGTAATCTAAGGTGTTTTTAATTTTTACATTGCTAAGTTTAGTTGCTGATATAGTAGTTAATATTTTCTTTACTTTAATGATATCCTCTTGCATTGCTTTAATGTCTTTATTGACATTATTACACACAATGTCATCCTTATTGATATTATGTGTACTGATTTCATCCCAACGCATATTCCAAAGATGAATTGTATCTTGAAGTTTTTCTTTTTTTGATTTACCAAAAAAACCTTCTAGTGATGCATTGCCAGATACTACTTCTTTAGAAAAAACTATTGAATTGTTTTGTCTGTTTTTCAATTCGGTTTTTTTGATAGGCTTGTTTATTATAAACATAAATGTCATTCCTAGTGTATTGTCTATACTATAATTTGATAACATCTCAATTCATTAGTAAATATTTGACGTATTTGTGGGTTAATTAATTTTAACTAACGATGCTATGAGGTCTTATTTTATTTTTAATTGATCTCAATACTAGTTCGGTGATATTTCCATTACCGAATACAGAAGGACATTGTAATGAAACGTTCTTCCCGTTCAAAATCTATTGTTGTTGAATCAATAGTCTATCCAACCAAAGGTGAACGGCGAGAGACGCGTCGAAATAAACATCCAATAAATTTACACAATGCTATTGTGTCGGATGATCTAAGTTCTATCATATTAGCTAACAAACGCCTACTGCCGACAATCGCCAAATCTGTTCGCCAAGAAGAATTGCTCGAACAGTTGCAACAGTATCGTGTAATAATTGCTACTGGACCAGCTGGTGGAGGGAAAACATATATACCTGTCGCCGACGCCCTAGATCGTCTAGCAGCAGGCACCATCAATACGTTGATATGGTTACGCCCCTCCATTGAAGCCGGTGTGTCACTTGGTATGTTACCAGGTAAACTAGAAGATAAAATCGATCCATTTTTTATTCCCATTCGACAAGCTATTTATAAAAAACTTGGTCCTAGTTTTGGTAAGCGTTGGTTGGCGTGGGCACGCCAGACAGAAAAAGTACAATTTCTTTCCACGCAACATTTACGTGGAATGACTTTGGAGAACGCATTTGTCCAACTCGATGAAGCACAAAACTGCACGTATAAAGAACTCAAGATGGTGCTTACTAGAATGGGTGAAGGATCACAGTTTGTGTTTTCAGGTGACCCAGAACAAGATGATTTGGATAGTGGATACAACAGGGCAAAAACAAAAACAGGGTGGCCTGAATTTGTCTCACGCCTAGCAGTATTAAAGGATTTGGTAGGAATCACCAGGTTTGTCAATGCCGATTCTGTACGTGATCCACTACAGGCTAAGTTACTAGAATATATTTAAACTATTTGGGTTTTAAGTATGAGATCCCCAAATGGGGATCTCATACTACTTAATATCACCATATGTCAATGTTATGTTTTATTAATATTGATTATTCTATGACACTATAATTTTATTTTATTGGAGATTATGGCTCTATGATTAACCTTATCAAATCAATATTTGATGTATTCACACCAGCACAAGAAAAAATGAATCCAGCTTTGTTTATTCGTAACTATGAATCATTTCGTCAAGCATTGATTCCAGGACGAATCGTTGATATGACAGAACTACAACTACCAAATTTATCCACATTGCACACGATAAATCATTTTCTTGATTATCAGACAACTGATACAATTTATCCAGATTTAACTAATCCACTAATTGTTAATGAACATTGGCCAATGTATCTTCAATTTTGGACACAGATCCCTAGTGCTACTAGTAAACCATTTCCGGTAATCGAAAAATATACGTATGTGGCTAATAAATACAAATCAAGTATTATGGCATTCTTTCACGAGCAACATCGTATTCGTCGATTGTTGTCTGAAGCTACTGTATCTAAAATGTCAAATACTTTAGTTATAAATGAATATGCTGCATTGAATCATGTTAGGTTGACTGGTCAGTTATCTAGTTATAGACATTTTGATATTATCCTCAGAACCATATTGGATCACATCTGTAATAGTAAAGATAAACGGTTGCAATTTATGCAATTTCCACTTAGTCCAAGGACCTATACGCGAAGCCAGTTTATTAAGGCATTTGACAAATTAAACATCTCTAGTATACGGGTTTTAAATGATCCTTCTTACTTTCTATTGATTCATCTGCTTGGATTTATCTGGGAACAATCCATCGAACAACCACATCAGAAATTAACCGAAAATACTACAACTGAAATAACAGCAACCGATGATACATCTTCTATTGGTACTTCATTGTTTAGCTTAATTCCAGATGAAGTATTACATCGATTGCATATTGTGTTGACATATAATGAAAAAGCCATTATTTACAATTTTGCTGATCTAAAAACTATGGCTACCGGCAACACTGGCTTATTTCTTAAAGTGCTTCGACATATTAATTTACTGAAACTTCATGCAATAGAACACGATTTACCACAAGAACATGTCAGTGATGATGAATTTGATATTGCTATTGGTAAACATCAAGCCGAACACATTGAAACACCAATAACAAAATCAGACAATAGTCATACACCAGAAGCTGTTAAACCAGATCTAATTAAGCCAACACCACAACAGATAGAAACCAATCCAACTCCACCAATAGTTAAATCAGAAATTGTCACAATACCAACAACGCCACCAAAGATAACCACACCGTCACCACTACCTACTACTCCAAGTAAACCAAAAGAAGCAGTAACTACTCCCAGTAAACCAGTAGATAAAAAAGACCATTCGTTTAATTTTAATCAACATGTATTAAATCAATTAAATACTCATTTGGCCAAAAATTCAGAAACTAACAACACCACACAAACTAAAATTGATGAATTGTACAATAGACATCTGGCGGTGATGTTAGAAGGTAAACCAATTGCACAGCATCTGGAAACTGTATTACCTGATATACACACTAATAATTTAGATTTTTTAGAACAGCAACTTCCAGATGCCAGTATGGCCAACTCATCAATTGCTAATTTAGATACTTTGTATATCAAACACGGTATGCATCACGATTTAGCAAAAACACTTACTAGTTTAGTGCAACATGGATTATTTGTTACTAACATTGATACCGTTAGTGATAATACTGAATTTACCAAACGTACCATATACAAAGTATCTCTTACCGATGTTAATGGTAAACGACATTCATTGGTATTTGCATTACCAAAAGTTGACGAAACAGGTCGCATGTTAGTCAATGGTGTTCCTACTAGAATGACTAAGCAACAGATTAATTTACCAATTTGTAAAGTATCCAAAGATCGTGTCAATTTATCGTCTAACTTTAATAAAACTATAGTTGAACGCACCTCAACAAAACGACATAGTTTTCTTAGTTACATTAATACTTATATTACCAGTCTCAGATTAGCTGGATTGATCACAGTACATTATGGTAAACTTCCAAATAGTCCAACGGTATTACCGTATGATTATTCTACTATAGCACAAACGTATACTCGTATCGATGGCAATGCCGGAAGGTTATATTTCGATTATCATAATAGATTTGATTGGCTTACTGATACTAATATTAGTACGGAAACCTATACTGAATCCGTCGACACAAACATCAATGTCAATCAACTTATTGAAAAAGAAAAAGAGTATGGTGTGTTCTTTGGTGTAAGCAAAGATAATCATTTCTTATATATGGATAGAAACAATCTAATACATCAATTACTCTTTGCCAACAATGATATCGTTATTGATACTACCGTACCACTGTTGCCAATTGCTGAACTGTTGTATAATTGGTATCCAACAATAACACCAGCTAAGATTATTTCAGAATGGAATGAACTTAAAATTCTTGATGAAAACTTCCCACTTATTTTTGTGCTTGGATTTCGCTTTGGACTCAGTAATGTATTAACTGAGCACAAACTTGAATATCGATGGATTCCCGATACAGAAAAAGCTAATGCTAAAATATCACCAAATAACGAATTAAGTATTCCATTTTTCGATGGAATAATGGTGGTGAAACGTTATCCATTACAGAACTCATTGATGTTATCTGGACTGTTAAAATATCAAACAAAAAATTTATATCGCAGTGAATTCGATAGTCCTGATGTGTACTATCGTTTACTTAATCAATTGGGTATTTCAATCAACTATCTTAAAGGTATCACCAGTTTCTTTGATTTTTTCCTTGATCCCGTTACTATTGATGTGCTTCAACACATGGGTGAACCAATCACAGTAGCCGGATTGTTGATTCGATCTAATGAAATGCTAAGCACCTATGATCACCATGCTGCGGCATCGATGCGACACCACAGATTACGTGGATATGAACGATTTTCTGGTGTGTTGTATAATGAAATGGCACGACAATTGTCAGCATATCAAGGAAAAAAATCACAAAAGAAAAGTTTCTCAATTAATCCAGAAGCGGTGTTCCAGCGAATTATGTCAGATTCAACGGTATCAACAATTGAAACAATTAATCCTATTCATGAAATCAAAGATAACACTAGTTTGACTTATTCTGGTTCTGGTGGACGTACTTCATCAAGAAGTTTCGTTGTCGAAGATCGTCGATATCCAACAGATGGATTAGGTATATTATCAGAAGCTACTCCAGATTCCGGTAAAGTAGCAATGAATGCATATACTACAGCTGATCCAAAACTTGCCAATATTAGAGGTATGTTTGATTTTAATCAAGATGCATTAACTGCAGCAAATGTGTTAAGTACTCCTGCTATGTTGATGCCATGTTCAGTACAAGACGATGGAAAACGTACTAATTATCTATCTATTCAATTATCACATCATGTACCATGTCTTGCTAGTGAAGTTAATCGAGTCCGTACTGGATTCGAAATGGTTATAGCACATAGATCATCTACTGATTTTGCTTACATTGCCAAGCATGATGGACATGTCATAACCATTGATGCTGACTTACATTTATTGAAAATAGAATATGATGCTCAGCCAATTGAAGTACATGGTACAACTACCTTACCATTTGCTGGAAATGACCTGAAAACAGCATATTTTAACAATACCCCATTGTCATTTTTAACTACAATAGACGATGCTAATAATTATCAAGTTAATCTAATCTATTCAATTACCAATGCTTTATGTATAAAGCCATTGGAACACATTATCTTTACCGACATCAAACAAGTCCCTGATAAATCAGCTAATTTACATGCTACAGCAATATTACAAACTCAATTGAAACGCAATCCAAATACAGCTGTGGTGTATATTAGATTTACTGTACAGTCTACTATGGATAATGGAGAAATTGATATTTGTAAATATGGTTCTAAATATACCAATGTATCTGGATCTTATATTCAACAAGACTTAGTGCTTAATGTTGAAACTGGTGAACGTTTTAAACGTGGAGATGTATTAATCTATAATCAAGGTTTCTTTGCTCCAGATCCAGATAGTAAACAAGTCAATTGGAAACACGGAGTCATGGCAAATGTAGCATTAATTGAAATGGGAGCTACATTAGAAGATTCTTCGATGATTTCAAAACAATTTGGTGAAAAGTTAAGTATGTCACCAGCCCATGTCAGACAAATAGAACTTACTAGTAATACAGTAATTCACAGTATCGTTGAGGTTGGTGATCAAATAGACACAGATAGCCAACTATGTGTTATTGAAGAAGGCGACATCGAAGCTCTTGCTGGAGTAGATGATATTGCCACATTGAGTTTCTTATCCACCTTAAATCGTAAAATACTACGAGCTAAATATCATGGCACTGTAGCGGATATTCAACTATATTACAGCTGTCCTGAAGACAACCTACATCCGACAATTGCTAATTTGGCAAAGAAACTCAAAAAACAAAAACTACGTTATGCAAAAGCAGCTAAAGACACTATACAGGAAGAAAATTATATTACCTCACAATACGTTGCTCCTGGTACAAAATACCGTGGTACTTTATTTGGTGATGATTCAGTGTTAGTGTTGATCACTATTGCTGAATCAATTGTTGCCGGAGTGGGTGATAAAATTTGTGTAGCATTACAAGCTAAATCAGTAATTGGTGAAACTATGGAATATGCACCAGTATCGCAATCTGGTGTTACAGTAGATGTGATTTTCTCAAGTACTTCTATTGCTAAACGTATCATTAATTCTCCATTACTTATTGGCATCGCTAATAGAGTACTAGAAACCATGGAACAAACAGTAACTGATATGTATTTTAAAGAATAAAAAAATAAAGTTTATAGAGAGAGGCCCCATAGGGCCTCTCTCTATTAGTGATTAGTATTATCCCTAAAACGAAAACTAAGTCTCATCCCACACATATAAAACATGCGGTTGCAAAGTACATAATTTTGTTATGGAACAATGAACCCAATGGTTAGTAATGTAATTGGTATCGTGCCGGTACCAATCCACTCATTCTTATTGATACCTTCCGCGGCTACTGCCAGACAGAACATTGCCACCAACCATAAAAGAATTCCGGCGCAGAGTCGCCAATGCTGTTCGACCCATAAGCAGATTTCTATAAAAGTTTGCCACTTTGTTCGCATCTTCAGCTATTGCGCTTGAGTGTTGAGAAAGGTTAATTTAGTCGACCCATCCCAATTACCAGCACCACGATCCAATGTGCCGACATAGTCACCATCATCGGTATGGGCAATGATAGATCCTACTGTGGTGCAATACCCCTGGAACTTATCAGCATCAAGCACAGCAATAGCAGGACCAGACGGAATGGTAAAATCATTGTGGTGTTTCCATGAATTAATCCCGAGCATGGTCCACGAATCACAGGTGATTGATGTTATTTCAGCTGGTAGATAACTTATCACCACAACCCACTGTGTGCCAGACAAATGATCCAAACGTGTTTTGATCTGTTTTGTGGTCTGATACGTCTGGTTAGCTGGCAAATTGTTAATAAATGACGATTGTGTGTAACCGACACGCGTGGTCATGAAAACCAACATGGTGACAAAGAAAAACAGTAGTGTTTTACGCATAGTGATTATCCTGGTGTTAAGGAGTGGAATTGGTGATTGAGCTAAAGCTTTTGATTTGGTATCATAAGTTGTAGTGCATTTGTGTTATTTTAAAAATCATTGTGACATATTTTATTTGTTTGTGTTTTCCGTAGTCATTTCCGGAAACAATGGTCTATGGTTAGAAACAATTGCCACCTGATTCCAAAACACTTTAGCAGCTTCATCTACGGTCATATTGTGTATAGTAACAGTTGGGTGGTCAGTAGAAAAATCTAGGACTATGTAACTATCTGGTTTGTTACCAATTAATGTTAACCCAGTGGGTACTGGATTATAAAATTGCACTACACTTGGTGTGGTTAATACTTGTAAATATGGATAGGTGTTTTCTTGTACAATTGGTGAATTGGGTAAATCAATTGGCATTGATATTAGTTCTTTCTTGGTATGACAAATCCTGGTTTTCTTTAAAATACAGACGTGTGTACTGTATTTTGTTGATGAAATCCAACATACTGTTTCGCAACTGTATCAACACAGATGTGTTGTAATTAGTATTTACTAATTCAATCAATGCTTGTGTGTTAATACAAGTCCAGATCGTGTTTGTTGCCGCTACTAAAATTGAATGCAAATAAAGTGTAATCTGACCATTTGCAGATTGCACTGTCGGATAGCTTGGTGCCTCGATATTTGATGTATTGGTATGAATAGTCAAGTATTTTAACAATACCAACATAGCGTGTTCGACATCATCCAATTCACTTAATAATTGAGTGGAATTGTTATAAATTATCCCAGTTTTATCATCGATTGCAATTGGACCATATTGTTGAAATTTTGTGATGGCATGAATAACCTCAGCACTTTCCTGAATTACTCGAATTATCATACTCTCGTAGTCTGTGCGTATAAGATCATTTCGCATGCTTGGCTCCTTTAGTGAAAAGATAGTTAGATGGTACATACATCATCACATAATACTTTTTATAATTTGGATCACACCTGTGTGTGCCTCAATTAAAAGTCACTACGACGCTTCTGTATAAGGCGTCGTAGTACAAAATCCTATCGATGGCTTTGATCCAACGCATTGCGCTACTGACTACATCTGACCTTTGGTTATATCGATGGTGTCAACAGTGCGTACTTTTCGCATAATCAACTCATCATTGATAAACGTAAAGACTTTCCAACCACAGACAGCTGCCATCTTAGATGACCAGAATTTCACATCCTCTGTCAAAGGAATGCTCGCATCAGCGACATCAAAGTTGTTAAAATTATACAGTTTAACAACATCTGTATTCGTCAGCACCACAATATGGCTCTTGGTGTAATTCTTTGCCAGTGGAAACTGTATATCAAGTTCTTCAGTCATGGTGCTAACTCCGTATATTAAATCCAGGGTGTGACGACGTGATAGATTATTGCACTATTGTGTTTCATTGTACGCACATAGCAAACATCATACACTTGTCCATTCACATCTGCATCAAAATAACGCAACCTATGTAACTCGGAAGTTGGTTGTTTACACCAATCACATACGAGGACACGAGGTGTTGTTGTGTTGAGTATAATTGAATCAAGTTCTTACTTATGCCACATCGTCATTTTGGATACTCCTCATTGGTTTGCGTTTGATTGAAACCCAGTAAGCACACGATAAATTAATTGGTATCTGTGTTATACATTAACAGAATTATGTCAATAAGTCTGACATACCATTAATCAAATCATGACCCACTTTGGTAGCAACAATTGTAAATGTTCGTCTATCCGCCAAGTTATAATTCTTTTTGACATAGCCAATATCAGCCAAATAAAATAATGCACGAGACAACCTAGGTGACAATGTGTTTATCTCATATTTAAGTTCTTTGAATGAAACAACACGTGGTTGAATACTGACGACATGTGTGAGTACAGCCAATTGGTATAAATTAATTGGCGATTTGGTCGTGGGAATCGTGATGTCACATTCGTACATCAGGTATTTCATTAGTTTATTTACTTTGTGATATTTTTTATTGATCACTGGATTTTCCTGTTGATGTACATATTGTTACAAGACGATCTGAATAATTACGGGGTGATTACCACCCCGTAATTTAAAAATCAATCAATCGCGTGATTTCAATTTAACTCCCCATCCATCTGCTAATTGGGATGCCAGTATTGCTGTGTTGAAATTGTTCTTCGGACTAACTGGCTTTGATTTAGTTTTCTTTGGCTTCACAGTAACTTCTTCAACAGCAATTTGAATAGTTTCGGTAACAGCCACGTTGTTTGCTTGTTGAGAAACAGTCACTTGTGTGCCATCGGAATTGATGTCTACTAATTCGATTATTGATCCTGTCACAGTTGCAGTAGGTACAATTGGTGATTTATTGATTTCTGCAGTCACAGGTGCATAGGTTAACCAAGTGTTGCGGTAATAAATTCCAATAGCATTTTGTCGTTTATTGATGGGTTGTTTTTGCAACACATGTGGAAAATGATCAGCAATGAATATCAAATCTTCATCCGTATATGCTGTAACATTTTCAATAATCACAAACATAGTCTGTGATTGTTTTAATTCAATTTGGCGCAATTGACCAGTGATTACAGTATATTGTTTTGTCGGCAATGTTGCCAATACAGACGCACTTCCAATAGCATATGGAATCATTGATTGAGCAAGTAAGAATTTACGTTTAGTTAAATCTAGCAAATTTTCACGAAATATAGTTTCACAACCAGCTGCAAACAAACATGCCTTGAGCTGTCGCCGTAATTCAGGATTATCTGATGCGACACTTGTACCTAAATATGGTAAATAATTAGGTGTAGTTAAAAAGAAAGTATTAAGTGATGCAATGACACGCTGTGCAATTTTCATTTTCCGCATATTGATGTTTAATGTTTCGAAAATTTCCATTCTGATCTGTACTGGTTGATTGAAAGCTTTCAATGCTTTAGCAAATGCAGCTGCTTCATCAAACAGATCTGATTCACTATCACACTGGTGTGATCGCATGCGCTTGTGTCGAATTCCTCCAGATTCCATTATTGCAACAATTGGTAGTGCGATATCAACTATACCAAGATCAATTGCAGCATTTAGCACTACCTTTGACAACACACCAATTTGAAAAGATTGGGTTCGTATTCCTCTGGAAGTCAACTTGAACTCATTATCTAGTAATCCATAATTCACCAACCGATGTAAGGATGTAACGATTTGTGCTTTTGTTACCTGCTTACTGTCATAGGTCAGTGTCAATGGATCGGCACCAGCCTCGATTGTCTGCAACGCAGTAGCAATTGGTGGAAGCCGGTCGATGTCAGCCAGAGAATTTTGTGCACGATCAGCTAAACCAACTGGATTGCATAGATAGTAATCCACTGGTTGTTTCCAACCACAAATGGTTTGTTGTAGATGTAATTCTAGCTTAGATGCTTCTTGTATTACTGTGGTGGTTCCTTCACTCATGACTAAGTGTTCAAACACCCCACGCTGTCCGTCGGATAATATTACATTAGCCCAATTGGCATGAATACTGGAAGCTTCCAATGCCCAGATATTGATTAAGATGTGTAAACCAGTTGATGTATTTGGTTTTTGGATTAATTCAACATCTTCTATATTAGTCCGATTGTGTACTGTGGCAATTGTAGCTGTTAAATTATTGGATTTTAAATATAACTTAAGTTTTCGTTCTACTGTATTGGCCGCATTTTGATCAGCAACACAAATGACAATGCCTTTGGTGAGAGAACCGGTTGATAGTAATTCAATCGCCACTTCACCAACTGAGTTATCGCTACGATGATGATATGTCAACATCTGAGCGCTTTCAGTAATCAAATTGTGCCGGTAAATATTTGTATTAGGAATATTAAAATAATTTGATTTAATTGTATCACCAAATGATCCAATGGTAAATACCACAACAAACAATCGTTCGCCTTCGCTTATGCGTTTGTGAATATTGGCCTTTACTAAACTCATCGGTAGTGTTTGTTCTTGTGTGTTACACAACACAATTATGTTGTGTCGATCGATCATGTGTGATCTACCAAGCATATGCCCACAATTGGCAACAACTACTTTATGGGCACCTTCGTGGTAATATGTTTCATAACTTAAATTACGGGCAGCACGTATGCCACTTAATCCAACAACTTCTCCAATTGGCGTGTTTGAAAATTTGGCATATTGGTTTGCCATATGCATACTACCAAAGCGTCTCGGATACAACACTAATGCTGGTTGATTACTTGCATTATCGATGAATTCACCAAATAATGGAAAAGTATTTAACAATTCATCCGGATCAGTAGTGATACTGTGTACAATATGAATATCAGAGATTCCAGTTTTCGAAGTATCAGCAATGAAGTCACGATAACGTTCAACGATGTCGACATTGACATCATCGGAAAATAAATTTGTCACGATTGATCATCCTCTGGTAGGTCAAATGACACAATGTGTCATTTCTGGTAGTATTAAGTTAATCCACACATGGTACTGATGCCAGCTGGCATCAGGATACATACACATGTTACAACATAGCAACACCTCTTAATGCACAACATATTACAATGGGCCAAATTGGGCTCCATTACATGTCTATTACTTATTTATAAATTACAGGCAGTTGGCACAACTATGCCAACTGCCCATCCACTTAAAAATTACAACATCAGGCCGATTGCATACTGCGCATCAATCGATGTGATAATGCTAAGAAATGAGATCGTATGGTGGTTTTTATACCAGCAAACTCAATTTCAGTAGCATTGTTGCGAAATTCCAATGCATGAGTAAGATGAGCAAATATAACATCAATCAACTTGTTCCATTCCAAACTATCAATATCCATAGTTGAATTAGGAATAAGTAGGTCTCCTCGTTCGAGAAGAATAGACACTGTACGAAATCCAAAGATGTTCATGTCATCTGGAATTATTTGGATTAACACAAATTCATTTTCTCCAAAACTACTAGGAGTGAATGATTTTATTGCTAACCTTCCAATACGTGACCGTTGAGTGATATACGAAGTCTGTCCTCGATGATGGATGATGTTAGAAATATGTCTTCCAACATATGTGTGCAATAAATTGATCTGACTGATTTCATACTTAGTCATTCCTGGTTCGATAAGCTGTTGCATGCCATTGGTGATGAGGAATTTGATATCATCGAACTTATTGTCAAACCCATGCACATAGATAGTTTTATTGGTAATGAGTGGTAACATAGTCACCGGCTCAGAGTTTTCAGTTTCTGATACTATCAACTCAATAGGTGGTGAATACGAGATTGCTCCATCCATAGCCGTATCCTCAATGTGTTCAACAGCAGCAATCTCAATTGATTGGTTTTCCAACACTGCCATTGTTGTATTTTGCTCAACAACCTGATCACGTGGTTTGGCCACATGTTTGGCATTAGTCGATTTACTGACTGTTGTCTTTTTGAATTGTTTATATCCAAAATAGCCAACAATCCCGACCGCAACAACACTTGTAGCAAACAGAGAGATTTTCAACAGAGACATGAAACGGTTCCTTTTTGGTGTGAGTGATTACTGCTGATATATCGAAGTATCAACAGAGTTAGTACAACGCAACATTTGGTGGTAATTGTTTTCTACTAAGAAAACTGTATGGAAATAATATATGTCTCCCATAGAGTTGAAATTAAAACGTAACTACAATTAAACTAGCAGACATCATAGTCAGCCCAAATTGGGCTGACTATGTCTGTAAATAATTCAGTGCTATCAAATAAATGATTACTTCGAAAATTGAATAACTTACACGATAGCACTGAATTTCTAATTATGATGATTTTCAATTCAGTTGACAGTATACATAGATAATATATGCCTAAAATATTACGATATGCAATAGTTCTTGCTTTTATAATGATACTATTTTGTGATTTATTATTGTGGGTTTATCTAAATAATGATTTAAGACATTCTAGTGCATAAGTAAACGATCCACTTGTGTGTTTTTGTGCAAACGCCGCCTTAACAGCTTTGTTATTATTATCAACAAAACTTTCTACCACTACTTCTAAATCTTTACCACTGAATTCATCTCCTAATATGGCTTCAATTTGATCACGACTCCAATTGATGATTTCTTCAGCACGGGTAGAAACATTACCTTCGTCTCCAGTATCTAGTAATATTTCATATACATATACTTGCTTGGTTTGTCCAATACGTGAGCAACGAGAAATAGTTTGATCATACTGATACTGTCTAACTGGTTTATCTAACAACACTACAGTATTCGCCATAATTAATGGCACCGCAGTAGACAGTGATTTATATGTAGCACACAATGGATTAACAGTAGGATCTTTATCAAAACTAGTAACAATTGCATTTAACATATTGTTAGTATCAGCATATACAGCTTTTGGTGCCAGTCCCTTAGATTCTAAATATTGTACTGCTTCAGTAACAGTTGATACAAAACTAGCAAATACTAAAGTCTTAGCCGCAGCAGTTTCGACTATATCTTCTAGCTTACAGTTTTTGGCTAATTCATCTGCACACTCAGCACGTCTTTTACCTAATACTTGACCTAATGCTTCACCTTGAATTTTCAATGATACATATTTTACTACACTTTGTGAATTGCGAAATTGCTTTCTTAAATCACTTGGTAATCTAGGAATGATTTTATTTTTCTCTAACGCACGACAATATTTGACCATGTCTCCCATGGACATGGGATCATAGTTTCTAGAAATTACATCGATGTATTTTTGATAAGTGTTAAATTCTGCAATTTCTGCTTGACTCTTAATTGATTTACGATAGATTTCTAGACAATGTTTAAATAAAGCTTTGTGGTTATTCATATCCTTTTGATAAAACTTTAGTCGTTCAGTATAAAATGCTTTCATTTCAGCACGCACTGCTTGTGTAGTAAATCTAGTGCTATTCTTTAATTTAATTCGCTGTTGAATAACAATAGGTTTATCTGAAATAATAAGTTCTTTGGCTATTTTGAACATTACTCTATTGAGACGATGATTTAATATCTCATTAGCTCGCTTAGCATCACCACCAAATATCTTTTTAAATCGTTGTGCAACATCATCAGTGAATAATGGGTCAATTGAAGACAACAATGGAATAGCTTCTGTACCTAATGCTTTGATAGGTGATCCAGATGCCCAAATATGATTATGTGCAGTTGGTAACTTACATAACGCAATAAGATCATTAGTTCTTTGTGCAGTCATTTCATTAAAATTATGAGATTCATCCACAATACACATAAATGGAGTTCCAGCAGCACTTAACTTTTTACCTAATGTCATAGCTTTTTCTAATGCTTCATAATGAAACACACACCATTCTACATTAACAGGAGCATCACCAGGTTCATCAGAATACCATGCACTTGGTGGGGTTTTAAATGCTGATTTTGCTGGATCAGTAATGGTGGTGTACCACACTAGCCTTAGTGCATTTTTAGGTGAAATAATAATTTTGACTACTGCTTTTTCACCCAAACAAACACCAACAGCAAGATCCATAAAAGTTTTCCCGCTGCCTGGAGGAGATGCTAACAGATAACCATTTAAATTAAGTTTAGGTACATCTGTATTGAAACTTTTCAAAAAATCAACTTGATGGTCTTTTGGTTTCCAAGACAATCTAGATAAATATTTAAAATCAAGAATATTGCGTTCTGCAACTTCTACAGTAGATTTTACCCAAGTATCTTCTAACAATAAAGCAATAATCTTTTTTATGGTAGCTTTAGTAATCTGACGATCTATATTACTTAACATATCATTTAACATATACAAAATTTCGATAGCAAAAAATTTAGGAAACGTAAAATAATTTGCACCTAATTCAGAAAACATATAATTGTTAATTTTAGAAGTTTTCCATATTTTTGAAATATTTTTAGCCATAGTATCTGCAGGAATTCCCGTTACCTTGATATGGGTATCGGATTCCGTTACATTTATTAAACCAAACATACGACTAAGACTGTATGCAACCATAACTTTAAGACTTTCTTAAAATAAATACTATACCATGGATACGTTGAATTAATTAAACATATTGAAATCTACGTTGGTTAACCAAAAAAATCAGAAATAAAAAATATAGTAGAGAGTGGTTGTCCACTCTCTACTATCTCAATTACCAAATTGCTTTAATTAAACATACAAGCACTATGCCTTTACTAAGAATTGTCTTGTTTGATACCATTCCGGTACCATTCTTTTATACCATCGGAACGTATTACAGCAGGACCGTCATCTCGATGTAGTTTATCATTCTGGTACCAGAATTGTGATCCATGTGCAAGAATTACTGCAGGCCCATCATCCCTATGCAGTTTACCATTGATGTACCACTCTTTGGTACCATTGATGCCGATGATGGCAGGTTTATCAGTACGATGTAATTTACCATTTCGGTACCACATCTGTGTACCATCTGTAAGTATTACATTTGGTTCATCCTCACGATACCATTTACCATTTTTATACCAAACGATACCATTTACCATTTTTATACCAATACTGTGTACCATTAGCATCGATTACCGGATTGTTTTGTTCCATGACTTATTCCTTTACTTGAGGATTGGGTTGTTTGATATCGTTTAGATACCAATACTGTGAGCCATCGGCATACAAGACTGCCGGTCCATCCTCCCGATGCAATTCACTATTTTGATACCATCTTTGTGATCCATCGGTAAAAATGACAGCAGGTCCATCCTCCCGATGTAGCTTGCCGTCTATGTACCAATATTGGGTACCATCAACAAGAATTACTGCCGGACCGTCTTTGCGATGTAGTTTACCATTGATGTACCACTCTTTGGTACCATCGGCTTCGATCACAGCCGGGCCATCGTCCCGATGAAGTTTATCATGCTGATACCAAAATTGAGTACCATCAGCATTTATCACAGCAGGTCCATCTTCCCGATGTAGCTCACCATTCTGGTACCATCGTTGATTGTCATCAGTATAACTCACTGCAGGGCCATCAGTACGATGCAGTTTGCCATTGATGTACCACGATTGTGTACCATCGATATCAATAATGGTAGGGCCATCAGTACGATGCAGTTTATCATTTTTATACCAATACTGTGTACCATTAGCATCGATTATTGCAGGACCATCTTCTCTATGACGTTTACCATTCACATACCACTTTTGTGCACTATTGATATAAATAACAGCAGGCCCATCGTCCCGATGTAATTTACCATTCTGGTACCACCATTGTGATCCATCAGCATCGATTATCTGAGTAGTCTGTGACATAGTATTTCTCCTAACCAGATAGATTAAGCATTTGAGTTGGTTACAAATAATGAAAATATGCAATTATTTTGTTACGATATACAAATTGTTAAAATATATAAAATGTCACCCTGTTAGGTGACATTTTATATCACAGGTGAGTTTATTTATTTCTTATTAAAATGAGTAGCCAATGCTGCCAATTCATTGTGTGTAATTGTGGGTCTCTTAATTTTAGCAGTGATCGGTTTATTGATCTTAGCTACTTGTGTGTTTGTTATTACTGGAAGTGATTGCTGTTTGATCTCCTCAATTTTTGCCGCATGTTTGTTATTGTTGCGAACTTTATCTACCATTGGTTGTGGTGAGATTGGATGGATTTGAAAAGTATTCAATGCTGCAAGTCTTTGTCGCCTCATTGATTGATCACGTAATATAATCACATCGTTTATACTGATTGTTATACTGTCATTATCGTGCCTAATGTTAAATACATTAGGACGAATTTGATTGAATGCAACAAAATCAGCATATTCAAATATGGTAATATTTTCTGCAATAGTAAATGGAACTTTACCATTACGTGGTACAATATTACGTAATCTGGCAGTAATTGGTAGTACACCTTGATTAAAATCAATGTTGGTGATGGTGGTGCTGTTTGCTGGATTATACGTATTCCAGGTATCACCATTGAAACTAATTTTAATACCACGTGATGATGGATATGACATACCAAGGTTTTCCAGGGATGCCGCCAGTAAACATTGTCGCAATTTGGCAAACATGGTTGTCCTACGATTTTCATCCATAGTGATGTATCCACCACCTAACATTTCAACATGTAATACTTTTTCCAATGCACGTATTACGTCAAGTGCATCTTTGTAAATTTTTATCCCCACATTCAATTGTTGCATTTCGGCATATTTAGTCGTTTGGTTATCTTTTGCCTGACACAACATAGCACGAATTAAGGCAATAGTTCCATCAAACAAATCAGATGTAGTGTGCAATCGATGTGAAAAGTTTTGATCTTTACGTATATTGTTGACTTCCATCACTGCTGCACAAGGTAATGCTTCTGGAAGTACGTTTATCTTTTTAGCATGTGCCAAAAATGCCGCTGTGTGCAATCCTACCGGAAGTTCATCAGCAAATTCACCATCACCAGTGAAGTTTGCGCCATCGATCGAGTCGACTTCAATAAAATTCAATCTGATTAGGGTATTTCTTGCTTGTTGTAATTTTTCCAAATCGAGACTAGGAGAAAAATCCAATTCATTGGGATCAACTCCAATGCTAGTGCAATGCATGTATAATGAAGTCAGTGGTAGGCGAACAATTTCTGGTGTAAATTTAGCTGGAAGTTCACCATAATTGTATTTGCCGCACAACACAAATCTGCTGTTATTAAAACGATTAGTCCGACCAATCTGCTGTTGTAAACTAGTTTGCGGTATAGGTGTCAGATGCAAGCCTATTGCACCAGACTCGCGTTGCACCTGTGACTCTTTGTGCATACCACTAGACACTCCAGCATCAACCCAATAGATGTTAATACCAGATTCCAACACATTAGTACCAACTAAAATTTTAGCACAATGCTTCTCTGGAGCACATAGTGCATTGTACTTATCATTGGCTTCAGATCTACCGTGAATTGAAGCTATTTCAATAAATTTAGCTTCTTCTGGACTTAGTGCAGCATTGAGTTGATCTATTGTTTCTTTGATGTCGCCAACACCAGGAACAAATACCAATACACCAGTTGATCCAGTGCGTACCAATTCTAATGCGGCAACACCAACCGAATTAGCAGGCTGCCAATATTTGGTACAATTAAATCGTTTTCCTGGTTTTCCAGTAAATATCCGTGGATTGTAGTCCTGCCAGTAGTCCAGCTCATCAGCAGAGTTTAGTGTAGCAGATAATAACACTACACGTTTAGGAGGATTATCTGATGCCATTCGATGTTTTAGCAAAGCTTTACAAATCGATATATCCATCCCAGATTCATGAATTTCATCCAAAATGATAACATCAGCTGACATGATTAGCATAGTAGCCAACGCATAGCCATAGGTGGTGAAAACTATTTTATTAGTATCGAAATCACAACAAACCTCTTCATCACGCCCACGCATGCCGATGACATAGCCGATGTCTTCACCCAACACACCATTGGATAATTCAACTAAGGTGGTTGCGGCATTTATCGCCAACAATCTTCTTGGTTCAATTACCAATACTTGATCATTGGTAACCAATTGCAACATTGTTGGAATTAACAATGTTTTTCCACTAGAGGTTTCTGAATTGACAATAGCAACACTACCGTTATCGGTGTGCATCACTATGTCATCCAACAATGCATTGATTGGTAGATCTTGTAGACTATCAAGAATGTTTTGCATACTAGGCATTTCCCTGATATAAGTTTGTCAACATGTCAACATTGTTTTTGCAGTAGCGTTCTCTCTAAGTCATCTTAATGTATCCTTTGTGATGCATAGAAATAATATATGTTTGTATAATTTTGAAGTTAACCACAAACAATAAAAAAATAAACACAACAGGTGACCAAGTTATATTCAACAAACTTCATTCAATTAAGAATGAAATTCATCAAACTAACTTGGTCACCATGTGTCCAGAGAAAGCAACTGGAACATTGAGCTATGGTCACTAAACCATCCTCAATAGGTACTAGGGAGTGGGATGTTTGATAGCTAACTGATGGACTCTTGGTTAGATACAGAGTTTACCAGCTCATCGCTATTGTGGTCTCACACCACAGCGGTTAATCGCCAATGCATTCTTGATTTCCTTTGTTAACTTGAAAACAGCTGGACCATTCCAGCTGTTTGATGTTGATTTTGTAACTAGACAGACAAATGCATCTTATAATTTCACACTTAGTCGACTTCATGTGGAACTGTCGGATGCGAGGTATAGTTACTAAACACATGGAATTATTCCAAAACTACACAAAATGATGCTTGTCTTGAAATATTGCATATGTTCATATATGGCTATCGCCTTAACCAACAACTGCGTGCCTTTACATTTGGCAACAAATGTTTCGATCACTGCCATGATCTCATCAGAAGGACTTTTGGTTATAGAAATAGCACCACCCAACATCTTTTTAATTCGACACTGGGTGGTGTAGCCATCCTGTGTTAGCCAAAAACTATGGCTATATCCATACAGGCATTTGGTGTATCTTACCATTGCGTTCCACATCTCACGCAATAGAAGAACACACCTTAGCTTAATATAATATCTTAAGGTAGTGGATGTGGTTACCAAAAGACAAGACGTCTGACATGGGTCACAGCTATAAGTCCACATCATCCATCCAGTAGTATTGTTGGTTTTGTCTATTTTACAATCGGGTTGATCTACCACTTAAGCTATACTGTTTGCTAAACAATATAACTGTCTATGATAGTCCATAGCAGGTGTGCGCACACCTGCTATGGCAATTCAATCGACTGTGTTACAGACTGCACATCGCAGACCAATTCTCGATGGCACCATCATGGCATCAGAGGCTATCCCGCAGTGCATGCACTAGCGCGGCATTCCTCATATAGCACCGATGTTTTGAGCACGCCTTAACCAACAACTGCGCTCTTGACATGTTGCCATGTTTCGTCCTCCGCCGAGGACTCATCAGAAGATTTGTTTTGGTAGTACAGATTTGGAGCTGGGAACAGGATTCGAACCTGCGTTGGGATTACTCCTACGGCTTACAAAGCCGTTCCTATCGACCGCTCAGGCATCCCAGCAATATACTACTATACCTTTTCAACTAAGGTATGCGGGCGACCGGACTCGAACCGGTACAGCAATAAGCCGACAGATTTTAAGTCTGTTGCGTCTACCATTCCACCACGCCCGCATACCTTAATTGAAGCCAATCAGTAGTACTTTCACTTACAATATAAGACTTTTCCTAACTTTCAGTCTTTGCTTCAGACAGCATGCGGTGTAATCAGTATAGCCTAATGACTATCTGTGCTATGAAGCACGGACTGTCAATTAAATTATTGATCACGCTAGGACATACTTTATACAACATCAAGTGTCGCACAATAGTAGTCTGAAGTTTTTAACAACCATTGATTACTCATTGATTGTTTGCTACAACTAAGTAATGTAGGTTTCAAATATTTTGAAAATCAATTAGTCTAGGCATTAATTTCGTCTATATCATTTAGTCCAAATAGTATTTTTTACAACAATTAAGCAATACTAGTAATTTGTGATATCTAGAGTTAAATTTATTTGACCAAATGAGGTATACGATATCCACCAATTTTCCTGTATTCAATCAATGGTGCAGACTTAGAATAATCATTTAGTTTTGCACGTAATCGAGCAATGTGCATTTGAATAGTGTGTGTTTCACATTCAATATTGATTCCAATACATGTTAACAATTCATTTACTGAAGCACCTTGTGGTCCACATTTAATTAAATACATTAACAGCTGACGACCTTTAGTTGGTATTATAATTTTTGTACCATCATCAAACACGATTTTACTGGTGTCAGGATACCAAACTACCTTACCTAAAACTCTAGGTAGATTATCATCGTATCTAGTGATATCGCGCTGTAATTTAGCATGTAAAATTTCTATGTTGCTGAAATTGGTAATAAAATCTGTAGCACCTGCAGTTATATTTTCTAATTCACAAGCTTCGTTGTCATTTGTACTGTAGACAACAATTGGTAAATAAGTATTGGTATTACGGATAGTTTTAATGATGGGTACACTCTTAACATCAGAAGTCAGTACTAGTGTACAGTCTGGATATTTTGGTAGTTCGTCTAGTTTTCCATGTATGACATTATATTTTTCTTTTAATTTACCAAGCACAGAATTGATATCTGTAGTATCGTTGATGACAAAAATTGTTGGTGGTAGTAGCATCTGTATCGCACTCTCTATTAAAAACTAAGGACTTGGTATTTAACAAAATTAGTTGTATGATTTGGTAACTAAATATCCTGGAGTATATCAGGAATCAATTACACATTCGAATTTTAAAAAACGCATCAATCTTGATGTAGTATCAGGATTTTTTTGTACTAGATCTGGATTTTGATCGATGAAACTATGTAAAAAATCCATAACAGTTATGGCATTGGTAAGTAGAACAATATCAGATAGACCAGTTGCGATGCGGTTGTCAGACAACTGTGTGTAACGTTGATTTATTTTTTCGATTATAACAGTAAGTGCAGTGTGAATTTTTACGGCATTTGGTGTTAAAGCAGTTACAATAGTGTCAATGCAATATTGCAAATCAGTAGATTCTTGTTCAGTCAAAACTAATTGATTAACTGTGGTAGTAGACATGATACACTTCCTTTAGTATGCTAAGGTGTACTGTGGGTGTTGTCAGTCAAGCTTTACAACGTAGTTCATTGTGTTAGTCTAATAAGAGGCATATACTCTATTGCTTCAGATGAATTGTCTGTAGATGAACTGAGAATGTCTATTGATATATCTGACTCACCTGCGTCAACAAGTGCTTGAACTTTATCTCTGAGTTCTTGTTCAGTGGCAACAATATCAATATAGTAGAAATCACCTGGCCAGTAGTGATAGTACTTCCATGACAATCCAATGGTATTCAATTTTTCCTCTACCCAAGTCAATTCATCATTTTCAATTGCGGTTGTCACAGCATTATCAGTTATGATTGCACCGATTAGTTTTGTTGGGAATGCAACAGCGACAAACATAATATTTCCTTTACTGTTTCTCTTATTATTTGATACGGTATTATTTTATTTAGGTATATCAGTGTTTTTTGATTTTGCATTATCTGGTATTCTTGTTATTGGTTTAATTAAAGACGATGAAGTTTGTGGCCAAACCGTTAATAAATTATGTTCACCATATGGATCAAATATATTGTTATTGTAATTACCAGGTTGATTGCCCATGGATACTGCCTTAACCCAATACGTATCACCACCATCAAGGAATACTAACCCATTGACAACAGAATGGTCAGTAGTTTCTAATTTACGAACCACAATCATTGGCAGTACATCACCAGGACAAACTGGATCGTCAATAACTAGTTGTGTGTTATCAGAATAACTAACTAGTACTAAATCAGCTATTTTTAATGCTACTTTTCTTTTATTGTTAATCTTCTTGACATCTTGTTCATTCAGTATATAATTAAAAATAGAACCTATCTGAGGAGACATACCTTATCCTTTACTGTAAGTGATTAACAGACTAGACAAAACAACGTAGACAATTTCCGCCACATTTTGGTGCCATGCACAAATCATCAGTTTTAACAATAGCAGCGACTGATAATATCAAGTCACGTCGTGATTCAGATAAATCATCCCAACTGCAATTCATATCCGTACGTTGCGCATACCATCTCTTGGCTTTAACTTCTGCTTCTGCTGGTGTTAAGGTAAGTTGAATTGATGTAGTCATGACTATTCAATCCCATCACTTGATGGGGTAATACCTGCTGTTAATGCATATAAATAAGTGTAAAGCATAATACCAATAATCACATCACATAGTAATACAATCATGCAAATAGTCATAATTAAAAAAACTTCTTGCATAGTGTAATCCTAACTTTAATTTTTATATAGCCAATATAATTAATCAATTGGGCTTATGTAAATCCATACCTAACACTGAACATGGTCCACTAAATTTGGCATTCGCATAAGTTTGTGGCTGAAATTGAAAATCGATAGGTAATCCAGTGATACGTGATAATCTTTTCAATCGACAAAACTTGCTGGATCCAATGGTTCAATTTTAGCATAAAATTCATTTATTTTTTAGTCACATGGTTTTCTAGATTAAGCATACAAAGATTCTCTGTGCTGAATACGGTAGATTAATTAATTGAACTGTACTTTTGATGATGTATCATCACTGTAAAACTTACTATCGACGTGATAAATATCATCAACAAGTGTGATGGTTGCTATAATAAATATTACTGGATGGGTATGTGTCATAAGAAATTGAACATGTGCCGCCATATTTATTTTATCCAAGACATTCTTGTGTTGAAAAATATCTAAAATATTAATTGCTCTTAAATAATTAGCATCATTGATAGTTGTAGAGTCAACTGGCGACTCATTTTGCATAACGACATCGTATTTATCTTTAATATTCTGACACCACGAAGTTTTGACAAAACCAGGGTCAATTGTAATAGTGTGAGATTCAATATCATTGTTATTAAAATCTTGTCTAGAACGATCGATAATAATAAGAGAACTGGATGCTGATGCATCCAGATACGCTTGAAAAGCATCCTCTACTACTGCATTATCTTCTGGGATACCATTTTCTTTTTTGATAGCAGCTAGCTGGGTCATATGATATGTCCTTTGGTGTATAATCAACTGAATATAAATTCGGCTGTTAGTACACATTGATTCTGCCGAAACTTGATAATACTCCACTCCAGTTTACACATCTCAGAAGTAAACCAGGATTTGACCTTGTCATCAACAACACTGGTGTTTTTCTGGTGCTCTTGGTTGTATAATCCTAATATTTGGACTTGTTTCACTACAACAGCAGGCTGATTGATTATACGATCTTTCTGATCCGGTGCAACAAATCGACGTGGTATGACTCGCTTTTATACAGTTGGACTACGCATTGAGTTAATAAGTGACGTGTGTTCCTGGACTAAGCTATATCCCATCGAACTGATTGCAGCTCTAAGGTGATCATTGATAGCAGCTGGTATCCAAGCAATAATGGCATTTTGTAGAATAGCTTTGTTTTTCGGATCAGCCAGGAGTTCGTCGATGATGATTTTTGCCATGGTATCAGCGTAAGTTTTGGCACACGTACGTGTTACTTCCACAAGCGGCGAATCCATTTGTTCGACTCTACCGTAATCTCTCTCTACACGTCTGGGCTGAAACAACGCTTCGTGGATCGCCCGTGTCACCAGTTTGGTGATAGCATCTTCATCACCAACGAGTTTCATTAACGATTCATTTTTAATCGTCTGTACCAGACGTTCTTCCAAGGTCATTTCTTTTGAGTTACTGGCAAATGTATCGGTCATGGTGATGTTCCTAACGATTTCTGGTTTGGTTCCGTAGTATTGTGGTGTTGGTTTTAATTAAAACCAACACGTTTAGAAAATCTATTGATCACTTGTCTTGACTTATTTTCAGTACCCAACACTTCCGCCAACGACCAATAGTGTTTAGAAGAAAGATCCTTTGGTGTAAGAGCTAGACTTGTAAACACATTTAAACTCTGAGCGACCGTGAGTGGTTTAAATTCCAAGATATCAAAACACCGCCCGACACGCAAAAGAGCAGGATCGATTTTATCGATAGTAGTAAGATTGGTAGACAGAACAATCTTTTTCCCTGGGTGACCAACCACACCATCGGATGCGTTCAACAATGACGACATCAATATATTACCATCTTCACGGCTTCCTAGATGGTTATCGATGTCCTCATAGGCTAGAATTTTTGCATTCGAATCGTAAAACTCAGTAAGTAGTGCAGGCGATTGTACTACTTTTTGATTATAAGCCAACATGGCAGTGTAGTTTTCTGACAATATGAGTGACCGTATAAAAGTACTTTTTCCCGTACCGGGGGGACCAAACAATACCAGTACCGGCTCAGATGAAGCCATGAATTCTCTGAAGTACTTAGCTAGACTGATGGATAACCACGGATAGAAAGCACCTGTTGCAATTCTATCCGTGGTGGCAGATATATAGCTTTGTGTTGTGCTAATACGATTGTGAACGTCTAAATCGACAGCCGTATAAATCAATGAACCCAATTTCGGAAATTTTTTGTTTACCCACTGTACAAAATTGTCCACACTTACAGGATCGCCGTATGCAACAACATGCACAGAGACATCAGTATAATCTATACGTATATGAGTATCTACATAGCTATCATTTGGTTCAAGTCGTATAGCGTGTAGCAATAGCGTGTGTTGATTCCAGATGATGTTATATTTGTGCGACTGTAACCAGTTTTTAATATCTTCAACTGCGGCAATACCATTTGGCACATGTGCAGACACACGCTTATGGATACTATCAACTTTGGCTTTGATACGCGTAGCCGTTGTCATAGCATCGAGACTTGGACCTATGGGTGCCATATCAGCAAACAGTGAAATAAGCCTAAAGGTGTCTAGATTGTCGAGCGCGTTCATGTTAACCAGACCTTTTTATAAAAATAACATCCTAGGTACCTCCGATATCGGAGGTACAATTAGGCTTACGATGCGAAATAGTAGAGTCACATGCACTCATTTTCGTTTATATGACAATCTATCTACAGCGTGATAGTCCTTTATCGCAGGAGTTCAAGTACTACGATAGTCCTTATTTGTTGTTCACTGGAGTCAACATCGACGATCCGTGTCTTATCTATCGATAGATGGATACTGATGCAATCATCATTACCTAAAGCATCAGTGATTGTTTGAATTTTAGCACGAAGTTCTTGTTCTGTTGTTTCGATGTCGACGTAATAACATCCTTCGCCAGGCCAATAATACTGATGTGTCCATGGAAAACCAAGAGCATCAAGACGGCTCTTTACCCATGTTAACTCATTATCTCCAGCTGCCACAACATCAGGATTATCGGTTACGATAGTACCACTGATATTCGTTGGAAACACGACGGTGGTGTACATGGTATTATCTCTGTTTGTAAGAATACTGGTCGATGTATTGTACTGATTCCATCCAATCACCCTGCCAATTGAGTGGCATCATCAGACCCGCGGCATGCACATGCCCACCACCCGTGCCGTATTTCCTGGCGATGGCATCAACATCGGCACCTGTTGTCGCATTTGATCGCAGGCTAAATTTCCGACCTTTGGGAGTATCGTAGTACGTGGCAGCAAACGGCACTTCGGGATATTTGGTATATAAAAAAGTCGCCGCAGCGTTCCTTTGTGCATATGGTACATTGGCCACCGGGACACGAAAGCCGCCAATAATCATAGGGCGCTCAGTGCGTTCGATCATATCCACCAGGTCTTTTTCCGCCTTGCGGAGGATTGCTTGCCCCTCAATGAGTAACCTAGAATTGACGATGGCTTGTTCGATATATTGTGTGTTTGAGTGTCGTCGATTTACCCCAATAAACTCATCCCATTCTTGATAATCGAATGGGTGAGAAAAGAGTGCAGCATTGATCGCTTTACTTTGGGAAAATGCAAATGTGTGCAGGTCGTAGTCTTGCACGTATTGTAGTAATATAGGCGCCGTTGCATCATGGAAAACCAATCCCAAGCCAAACCAGCACCAGATCGAGTCTGATCAAACCAGATAACAAGATTGGTTAAACCGTATTTCGATTTAATCTCATCATCGAGACCAGAGAGCTCTTTCTCAGCTCCAGCGTGATGATCCAACACAACGACACGTTTCGCTACCTGTGCCATCTGGGTAAGAACGTCGCGTTTATAACTAAAGTCAACGATATAAACGTCGCGGTCGCGTAACAGTTCTAAATCAGGTGGGGGATCCTGATAATCACGCGCCAGAAATTCGACGTTGTTGTCAGTTAAAGCCAGACGCACCACCCACGATGCCATGAACCCATCCAAGCAGCCTGGGCCATGATAAATACACAAATTCGATTTACGATTCATCATACTAAACTCCTAGATGTGCGATTGGTGACCTTAGGGTATTAAAAATGAGGATGGTTTGTATTCAGTGATAACCGGTTGGAGGGTTACCAAGGCGTATTTTCCATCCACATAAGTGATACCGATAACATCCCCAGTGTGATTTTGTCGTATATGTTGATCACTATGTGGTGATGGTGTTATGATCACCGGTCCAAAGATTTCTGCCATACCCCTAATCTGGTAGTTGACAGCACGGATGATCGATACCAGCACTGGCTGCTAATTGTCGGACATCAGCTGCCAATTCAGGATCGGTTGACTCGGCCGCATCGGCGTAGGCCAATAAAGCGGCTTTACTGTGGCGATCCTTAAGCTTAATAACAAAGAAATCATCCACCTCATCGCCGTTATGGGTGACACGATTAAGTTTTAGATGCTCAATGATTGAGTATTTACCAAAGGTATAACCGGTATATCCATTTAAGCGCATGTTGTCGTTCCTTTATCTATCTACGGTTGGATAGATTTAGTCTTTAAGAATGACGAGAACGATGATCGAACAAACGACCATCAGCAGTGTCTCAAAGAAACCCATTGTAATCTCCCTAGATTGGTGTGACTTTTCGTTCACGTAACCATTGACACACGATAGTTTGCGCCATGGTAATATCATAATCATCAAATTCTATCAGACTCTTATTAGGTCCGACATGATGCATGAGTTCACTAAGAGTAAGGGGTTGGACATAACCACCACAATCACGCGTAACTGGCTGCATTAGATCCAAATCGTGGTCCTTCCATCCCCGTATATCTAAACTGCCACTTTTATCTGGAGACACAAAGACATGAACGACATCATACTCTCCAGCACAAGTCGTTCGATTCGGATCTGGATCGAACATCACCCAGATGGGAAAATTGGTTAATTTATGTGCGGCTATAGCAAATACATGGCACATACCTTGCGTATAGTAATCCACCCGCGCGGCATCTGTCCAAGTCGTCGGGTCGTAGGCGCGATAATTGTGTGCACCAATACGGCGTATGCCTTTTTGTGTTAAGAATACTTCGCGTCGTCCGTAATGGACTAGACCCTGATGTAACGCCTCGTTATACGGATGCATTGTTCCAATATTGTTCAGCGTGTGTCCGTGCGGCGCTGCAGCGACTTGTTTTAGAAAAAGAGTGAGTATATCTACCAAACCCATTCTCCATAGTTCAGTGTGGTTTTATTAAAACGGTATTTATTATAACACCCGTCGGGTGGAATGGTTCCCGAACGGGACCAATTGTGTCACCAAGAAGACGTAGTGGTGTAACTGGTTATTTGAAGAACTCCAGGTTACATGGGTATGATCGTTCTCGAACAAATCCACCCGTAGTGGAGGACTTCCCGAAGCTAGCTGGACCAATTCACCGACGATCGGAACATACTGCAGCCAGCGGCGTTTACGTACTAATCTCAACATCGAGGGATTTCCTCACGATTAGGTAAAACAGCGTAAGCAATTCCCACCACATTTTGGGGCCATACAGAGTGTGTCTGTCTTGGGGGTCGCTGCTACGGATAGTATCAACGCACGTCTAGACGCAGATAAATCATCCCAACAACAATCCATGTCAGTACGTTGTGCATACCACCGTTTTGCTTTGGCTTCTGCCTCTTCTGGTGTTAATGTCGAAGGGACTACCGGCGCCATTGGTTATGGAGTCTTGTCTGCAGACTGAGAGATAGGTGTATCTGCAGTATTAAATGCACAGGTCCCATCGGGGCGGCATTTTGATAACGGTAATTCCACCTGAGCGTGTGATTTTAGACGTGAATACACATGGATAACACCACCGATTCCGAAATCAACCAATATTACTACGATACTAACCAATATAATTAAAAAAAGTGTTCGCACGACGCACTCCTAAGTTTTGTTTAGATTGTTGGTGGTATCGATCATGTAATCTAGGGTATAAGCCGCTTTACCACGAACGTTGAGTGTGGCTGTATATAGTGTGTGTTCAGCACTACATACAGTACGCTTAATTTCGATAAGATGCGTACCACTAAATGGTTCTGGTTGTGGTCTATTGAGAACATCGCACAATTCGTACAGTTTAATCTGCAACTTACGTTGCAGATCATCCAACGCTACGATACGAATCATTCGATCAACAATTGGCGGGAGTATGGTGTCGGTTTCGAGTGTTTTATAATCAATCTGTAACAATTTATTAAATTGAACGATCGTTAAATCTAAGACGTCCCGAATAAATGTCCATTCTTTATTAGTTAGAGACGTTGGTTGATAACAAAGCAACACAGCAATCAGCGGTTCAGTAGTGCACCCTGTGGTATCACCAGCTTGATGGGTTTATCGGTATCATCCTGGATTTCTTCAACTAGATTGCACAATAGAATCGAATAGGATAATTCCGGAATAAACGCAATATGGTAATCTTTGATGGTTTTGGTATTTGTCATAAGCCATCCTAACTAAGAAAGAAGGTATGATGTGTTGTTGGTATAGACAGTGTTTGGTAGCTTAAGCTACCAAACACTGTTATTTAAAAGCACGCCTACCGGGCAATCCGCATTGCTTCAAGTGTATGAATCGGACCATTTGGATCAACAATTGCTACATCTTGAAGCAAAGTAGACAACGAAAACAAAGTAATTTGCCATTGTGGGTTGTCGCCGTTATCATCTTGCCAAGATGCACCCCATTCCTGTGCTTTAGTAATGTCAGAAAACGGTCCCGTAAGAATTACAGCTTCATCCCACGTCATAACGTAAAACTCATACGTTTTGTAGGATTGGGTATTTTGTTGATACTGTTTGCGCACGTCTGGGTTGTCTAGGTGTAGTATTTCTACTATACTGTCTGTAATAGGACTTTTCAAACAGATCGTCGGTTCATATTGTAATTCTCCTGCTGTAAGCAGCATAAGTGTCCAAAGTGAACTTTCTTTAATTGATGAATGCGCGATGACAAAATCCGCTGCCTTATCCTGATTATCGAATGGGCCGATAAACCGAAAATTACCGACATCCCATTGAAAAATATAGGTTTTCTTTTCTTCACTTGCAAGAGGTTCTGGATGAGATTTGCTACTCATGACTACCTCACTGGATTCGTTGCACATCAAATTGTTTTCAACAGCAGAAGAAACGAGGTATACACCAACGTAGTGGTCGGTAGCTTTACCTTTAGCATCGTGACATTGCGATTCCAAATAATGTTCACCATTAGAACACGCTACGAAATAGCCGCGGTCGTTCTGATGAACATTATACTTGGTATTAGGTGTAAGACAGGCAAACCCTAGATCAAATTTAATTTCGACACCTACTTTAATGTCAGAGATTTTGGCGTAAGGTCTACCAGCATTATCGGTTCCGTAATAATTGGTTTCATTAGATTTTGACATGGTCGACATAGTAATGAACTCCATTAATTGATTGCTTGCACCAAATTAAGGGTAAGCGACTAAATAATATATACTCACATTTAATTTGGAAATTGCTTAATGATTACTGTTTTGTCACTAAGTAACTTACAGACCATGGGTTACTTGACTGTATCTGGTTAACTTGGAATCCTTAGGATACCTATAATACTTTGGTTAACATGTGTTATATGGGTGACTAATTTCAGTAGGTTAACTATATGTATGTGGAATGCTTGATTATTGTGGTAATTTACGTTAATGTTTAGTAAATATATAATGTATGATTATGTTTTATTTGATTAACCATACATTACATTGTTCTACTATTCAATACTTAAACAAACTCCTCTACTAATCGATTGTGCTGTATTGTAGTGCAGCCTCACATCCTTGTTTAGTTGGAAAAGTAATTTACACACTACTGGGCATCTGTATAGTAAAAGTTGATTCAATACCTACACTTCTTGCTACGATGTATTTGGATTTTGAGAGATCGATAGTATTATCATTTTGTTCAAATGGTACTACACCACGTGCTTGGTCTAGTGCAGACTTAATAGGTGCAGTTAAACTTCCATTAGTTGGAACATACTACAGCTACAGCAGTAAAACAAAAGTAGCACTCATTGATTATTTTCCTTTTACTTAACCATGTATTAAGATTTTAAGTTAGACTAACCCCAACAACTACGAAATATATCCCAAGTATGGACTATACACGTTATAACAAATTGTTCTTTAGCAGACAAGGGTGATGTGTTTGTAGAGCTATCACTTTCTGAATATGACCCAGTGTTCGAACTAATTGGTGTTCGAATGTTAGCCGAATATGATTCTTCTGCTTCAGCTAACGCTGCTTCAGCTTGTGCAGCTCGATATTGTTGTCGAGAAGTTTCTTGTATTAATGCAGCAGCTATTATGGTATTTGTATTTAATCTCATGATAATTTCCTTACATTAATCCTCACACTATGTCTTGTATTAGTGAAATAAAAAACCAATAAAATTTAAGTGTGATTGATGGCAATTCTACCAAAACGTTTAAGTCTAGATATATGATTTTTGTCCATTGCTGCATGCAGCATTACCGTGTTTGGGAAAACATCTAACAGAAATAATGCCGCTTGTGTTTGTATTTCAGATAATTCATTTAAATCAGCCATTCGATAACTTGGTAATAATTGTCGTTCCAATAATACTCGAAATGCTATATATACTAAAGCACAATCATTGTGATTGGTAGGCAATTGTTTATTGTCTGATTCGAATTCTAATTTTGTTGGTATAGTATTCTGCAGCTTCTTTAATAAATCTGCAAAATATCGCGCACGAGTGGTTTTTTGATTATTTGATGATCTGGTGTAATATATATCAACACTATCGCCACCAACACTGCGATTGAGAGTAATTAAGATAGTACTAGTTTGCGTAGTAATAAATCTATCATGGGCACTAGTCATTATTTCATCACTGACATTTATACCTAATCTAGTTCTAAATTGATGCACTGATTCAGAAAATCCATCATTATGTGATTTTGTTAATTTAGAATTATTACTCACAAGGATAGTCTCCACAATTATTATGTACTTTAAATACGTACTGTAGTAATTCCTACTTGATTCATATACTTACCAGCTCTATCGGCATAGCTAGTTTCACAAGCATGGCTACCTTGAAAGAAAATAAATTGAGCAATTCCCATATATGCGTAAATCTTCATTGGTAACGGTGTTAAATTAGCAATTTCCAACACCACCTGGCCAACAAATTCTGGTTCAATTGGTGTGCAATTAATACTACAACCAGCCCTAGCATAAGTAGACTTACCAACACACAATGCTAGTACATCACGTGGTATGATAAAAGTTTCAATGGTGTGACCTAATACGTAACTATTGGGTGGAATAGTACAAGTGTCACCAGATACATCAACATAGCATGCATCGCTCATGTTTAATGGATCTATAATTGCTGAATTTACATTAGTGAAAATCTTATACTTTGGAGCTAGTCTGGCATCATAGCCATAACTAGATAATCCATAACTAATGATACCATTTCGTTTTTGAGTTTCTTCAAATGGAGTAATCATATTCTTAGTTTTAGCTAAATGACGAATTTGGTGATCTGTTAAAACACCAGCTATGGGTGATTCAAATTTTCGTGTCACAATATTAATACCTTATAGTAAACCATAAGTTGATTATCGGTACTGATAAAAAATTAAATATTTACATTACTCACAGGCTGGTCCACGATATTATGAAAACATACAACATTCCATATTAAGGAGATATTTTTATGACAACAATCCCAATTCAATTATTTCTGCTAGATACTGCTTTTACTAATAGAGCTATCCCAAATCCACCGTTTTTTAGCAGTTCGGGTGGTATTGCTCAATTATCTAGTAAGAGCTTATCATATTTTCAAACACCCTATGTAATTAACGATCCAAGAAATCCAACTCAGCGAAATGTGCTATGGGCACCTGAAACTTCACCAGCGGTATTGGTTGACAATGCTGATTATAATAATTTTGTACTTAGTGTTGCTAATTCACCAAGTGCAGCACTTGCTGCTTTCTTTGGTATTATCGATATCTTAGCATTCAATTATAACGCAAATACCCCAACAGTCACTATCGACGCATTGATAGTTGGATCACCGAATTTAACAAGTTACTATCAAGCAGGTAGTTTAGCACTTGGTCCCAATACCGTTAGTGGATTGGTGTATGAAAGCAATAACACTACCCAATCAATCACCTGTCCAGCAAAAGTAAGTTTCATTTATACTCCTACCGTTGGTGGAATTGTTGAATCCTATGCCATAACGTGTTGGTTAGATAATGCAACATTCTTAGCCAACTATGCTAATTTTAATATCATAGAAATAATTCCACCAATTGATTACAATGACTTATTGAATATGTCGTTCAGCACTACCTCCGCAACATTAGCAAATGATGCTAGTATTGCTAGTTTTAATCAAACACTAATAAATCAAGCCATTCAAACTGCTGAGCCATCTGGATGTGTTAGCTATGTGGCAAAAGTATTTGAAGCTAATAATTCTATCAGTATGGCGTTTAATATTTTCTATACTGGACAAGTACCGACGTTTGCTGCTATGCGAACAGCAATTCGAACGGCAGTTGAATCATCAGGTAGTGGTACTCCTGCTAGTTGGATGTTACGTATTCCAGAACTTTATGTTGAATCTAGAATTTATTTAATTCCCATTTGGGATCAAAAGATCACTAGCGGAAGTAGCACACTATATGCTGGCATTGCTTCACCCAACACTATGCTAAACAAAGCACAATTAGCCATGGGATCCAGTGCACCTAGTGTGTTGGTAAATCAATATGGCCAATTTTTAACAGCTGCGTATGATTTATTGCCTATAATTGCGGTACCTGATTCTATTACGCAACCATCTGATAGCTTATTAGCAATGTATCCTACTTATCAAGCGTACGCTAGTACTGATCCTAATTTTGCATATATGTCGGCAGATGCTCAAGCATTTGCAACATTGTTAAATACCATTCTGCCAATAGCTGCTGGAGTTGTTACCAATCCAGTGTATCCACCAATCGTTGATGGCACTTTGACTTATATTTCATTTACTCAAAACTTAACTGAGTTCTGTGTCCTAACCAGACAGTTCTATGGTCAACAACTTGGAGTTGCTACATGATTCCTCCAGTAGGCGCAACAGCATTATTTACTTTTGCTACCCCGTTTGCATTATTAAATGGGGTATACAGTATAGTAAAAACGATGACTTTCGAGACAGCACTAGCTTCTGGTGTGGATTTTGTTGCTGCATTATACACACCAGCAGGACGTACTGCAAGTGAATACGCTAGTGAATATCAGGCATATGCTGGACAAATTGTATTACAATTACAAACAGTAACTGCAGCAACTGTAGCTACTTATTATGTTCCACTTGGGGTATTGTCTCAAGTTCCAGATCCCACCATTCAACGATACGATGATATTTATTTATCTATTCACATTGGTGCATTTGCTGATGAAACGGTCTATACCTGGATTGCCGGGCAAGTAAATGACTTACTTGCTTCAGTAACTGGCAATCCTGATACTGCACAATTTTACTCTAATCCAAGTGATGCTATCTATCTGACACAAGGACAATATGCTGCATTAGTAGCACAACGTACTGCTAACATTAAAACAATATCACCACTAATTGTACAGAATCAAAAATTACAACAAACCATTGATAGTTTACAAACTTTGATTCGGGCATACCAAGCTAATCTTATTGCATTGTATACTAGTCAACAAGTTATTCAAAGTAACATTGCGACTATTAATTTAAACTTTAATAAACTTACCTCAAATGTGACTATTGTGTAATTGAGTATAATACTACCTCGATTAGGAGAATTATCCTGTGGATGTTTATGCCGAATACCTGTATGCGTTATCCGATCCACTTATTGCCATTGCCCCACCACCAGATTTAACTGGTATAAATTCACAATACTATCATCCGGCTGATCAGTATGCTGCATATATTACTAACCAGCAAATTTTCTTTGATCAGACGTTGTATCAACAAGGTTTAGTATTGACCCCAGTTGGATCAGTAACTCCTTGGGTATATGGTACTGACTGGACTGTACAAGCTAGTGATGTTGATACTGTCACTATGGCACAAGCAGTAGCATTGTTACCTGGTTTTAATTTGACATTATTAAAAAGTATTACTATTCTACATGCACAAGCCAATTTACCATTGTTTCTGTCAGTTGCTTCACAAAGTTATCTGCCACGTCCAGAAAATATGCCACCGCTTCCAGATGCAAATAATGCATTAACTGCATTACTCGAAAGTATCGTTGCTCGTATTTCAGAAATTGAAACTGCCACCACACAAGTTACCACTTCTATTGTTGGTGGAAGTAATACTCCGGTATTACTAGCGTTTGATATTAATGGTATCAATCCTAGTAATCTAATCAGTAATGAGACATACGTAGTTAATACCTATACTGGACAATCTACCATTCGGCCAATTCAGGGATCTTTTTTCAAAAACAGTCTTATCATTAGTGTGAATGGACAAGTATTAACAGCTGGAACTGATTACCAAGCAGTTGGACTAAATTCTGCTAAAACTATCCAAACACTCAATTCTTCTGGTATTTATGATTTAATTCTATTGACCTATGATTATGCTGGTCCAGTACAAGTAACATATCAAGCAGTAGGAGGTGATGCTACTGTATCTGACCTTACCGCAGTTTATCAGAATTTACAAAATATTCAAAATTTCTTAGCTACCGGTGGTTTTCTTACTTCAGACCAATTGCTTAGCTCTTCAGCAATGCAAAACCTTATAAATAAAACCAGTGCTTTGGAGAATCAGATGCGAGTTTTACTATCTGGCGCACCGAATTATGGTGACAGTACTAATGGTGCTGCTGTAGTTAAGAATTTACGTGCTCCAGATACTGGTTTACACTGGTGGAATGTGGCAAAACTTTATACTGTGACTGGTTCTACCACAGTAGTAATGACTGATAGAATTAGTCTGCATTTACAATTAGTTAATGCATTACTGACTGCCGATGTTGGTGTGGTCGTAGACCTAAGACAAACTCGTGATATTCTAACAGTAAACGCAACCAATGTTATTCAAGATGTTGCATTTACTTTATATGGCTCACTTGGTACTCCGGCAAATGTCATAATGCCCCAATTTCGTGTAGTTTGGGACAACCCGACAGTTTATGTTTCTGGAGCTTATTTACAAATTGGCTTAAATCTACCAAACTTAACGGATACATTAGCCATCGAAGATCGTAGTGGAGTGGAATCCTGTTGGATATTAGACACTACTACAGGTACTACTACTATTCCACTTACACCAACTGACACTAATTTTATTCTTCCCGATGGATCATCTGTCTGGGGACCAAGTAATTCTGCATCTACTTCTGCAACACAGACGATGCCAAATGATGCTGGGTATTTGTTGTGGAATGGTGTTAAAAGTTTAGCCACTATGGATACCACCATCGGCAAAGTTACATTACCGAATTCATTACCTAGCTGGTTTAGAATTCAAGATATTACAGAAATCATTGCTGAATTCCAAGATGCTAGTAGTAACCCATTGCGAGTTATTGTGCCAATGACTGGTACACTTGCCACTACTCGACGTGGTATCGGTTTGGTGTATTTAGGTCAGGATGGTGCACTACCAGTACCAATGGAATTCACTCTTGTACTCAATGCTGGAGTTATTACCTTGCAAACAGAAGTGCACGTAAATATGCAAACTGCGCCCGTTACCAATTTAACTTATTTAGTAGCTAAGTTAAACAATACTGCATTTTAACAAGTGTAATATATTGATTGTCATTACCAGGTGGGCCACATGGCCCACCTGGTATAGTAAGCATCAGTTAATATCTGGTTCTATCGGACACACGCCGCCTTCACACTGAAGTGAATCATTATCATAGGCTTCAAATTCCACACGCTCAATATGTGCTATAAGTTTATAATATTCATCTTCACTAATTGGCTGTTCTGGGACATATGAATAAATCTGTTCAGTAGTCTTCCAATCCGATCCAGGCATCACTGCACAACAACGTATATTTGGTTGCCATGCTAGGATGATATCCATAAACTCCTGATAGGACACTTTGTTCTTATCGTATTTTAAAGTATAGCTTATCTGATTGTTGCGACCAATTTCACCTAACCAAAAGTGCTCTAACAGGCGCAACCATTTGAAATTTTGCTCAGGTGTAGTGTCATCAGCAGTAACGACTTTGCTGCCCATTGAATCAACAATTTTCTGCTTAGTTGGAAACCCAACTACAAATTGTTCTGGATATCGATGACTAATATCCTTTACTGGATACCCGCGCTTAATCAAATCAGCCAATGCCGGATCATCATTTTTATACTGCACCCATCGCATATAATACGCTAAGGCAGGAAGATGTGCTCCTTCAGTACAGGCAAATACTTTACCAACAGTCCCACCAGGCTTAATCGTTGTTGTGGTATGAGGAACAACGACATTAAGTTCTTTAGAAATTAACTCAGCTTGAAATTCTGCTTCATCTCGCATCAATGCAATGGTTGACCAAAATTCAGCTGCTTTGGTTAATCCATTATCTGTTGCATTGTTAAACACCACATCGTAGTAAGCTATCATATCGTAAAAAGTCAATCCAAATAAATTCCAAGCAAACTCATGGATACCAATTAAACTGGTACCAATTCTATTAGTACGTTTAACTTCAGCTGAATATTCACATTCCATAAGATTTGTACGTACTAAGAATCTCGACATCAGTCCAACAGCAAGCTTAGCTGTTTCTACATCAGGTACCACAGATAAATTAACGTCTCCGATGACGCAATATCCACCATAAGAAGAAAGTGTAATTTCACCACAAGGATTAGTAATGTATTTATACTTCTGATTCTTAGTATGTGCTAATACATTATCAATCATATCTTTAGTGCGCGGGTGTAAATCCTTATAAATGGCTTGATTGATATATGTTGCACTGGTGATAGTAGCTAATCCATCGTCATTACCAGTCAACAAATCGGCATTAATGAAACCAGGTTCACCAGTATCGTCAAAGTATGCTGCATTAGTGGCAGCTTCGAATACCCGGCGTGCATGATTGTGTTGCGGTTGTTTGGCTTGCTGCCAAAATTCTTGATCTACCAAAATAGAGTTATTAGAACTCCATAAAAAGCCACCACGTTTAATATCAATGAACTCTAAAATGTCACGATCGCTCCAGGACTTTGTTGCCATCCTGGCTGCTCTACGTGCACCACCTAAATGTACACAGGCTGCCAAATAATGATCTATGTACAATGCTTGTTTCCATGGTTTCATCCCAGTACCCTTTAATGAGATGATTCCAGTCAATGCTTCCATTAGTGGAATGGGACCACTTGCTGGTCGCCCTTGCAGACCAATAATTGGTGTGCCATATGCTCGTACTTTGGAAAAATCAAAAATAAACAATTTGTCTTTATGTTTATTTTGCCATGCTGCAGTTTCTAAAATTTCAATTACTTTAGACCAACCTTCTCTAGTGTCTTCTACCGTAAACCAACGTACGTTTTCACTATCTGAATCGTATTTGTGTTTAGCATCGCGCAATGATTCAACAAAACTGTGTGCCTTAGAAACAATCTTTGTACTGCCATCATCTTGTTCTACTGCAGTTTTGATATAGAAATCAGCATGTGATGTGTCTAACACCAAACGCACATTTGGCATGTTATCCCAATCTACTCTACAACTTGCAGCAGAATAATCTCGTCCTACTCCACTACCGCGCAACAGTAATCGAAACACCATGAATGAAAACATCGCCGTAGAACAATTAGTAAAAAGTTCTAAAATCTTAGAGTTTTGATTTTCATCACCATGTTGTAAATGACGACCAGATGTAGCCAAAATACCAGCTTTACCTAAATTCATCGCATTTTGATATTCAATTGATAAATCAACTGATGGAAACAGCCAATTAGGGTGTAGACTAAAATTACCAGTGATGACTTCACTGATGCGTTCGACAAAACTTTGAAATTCACCATTGTGTTTTCGTCGACTATACTTGTTTTGAAACACTGATTTAGCCATACCATCAGGTACAACAAATTCAGGAAATTTCCTTAGCATATAGCATTCCTCTTGTGGTGAATTGTCAAATTATACTTGGATTATTTGCGTAATACCATATTACACAACTAAACAATACTGCTCATCCAAACCAATTGACTATAAAATAATCATGCTATTTTTTACTATTTTAATACAATATTACAAAAAAATAAAACTGTTCCAGGGTGGCTAAGCCACCCTGGATTTATCAGTTAGTCACCATTAAACAAGGCAGCAAACCCGAGTGCAATGGCGCCGACTGCCAGACGAGTCGAGACCGTCGAAGTCCGATCGTTGTAGTAAGGCGCCACCGGTATCACCGGAGTCATTGCCGGAGGTGCGATATACCGAGGGGTGTTCGAATGGAAGTGGTGATGATGGATATTGTTTTCCACCACCACTTCACGCACCAGAGGTTCGGGTTGCAGGTTCGGCATTTTGTCGTTGCTCCTGACGTACGCATCGCACACCGACAATTGGTTCTCGATGGCATACATGCCTGACAGCGACTTGATCGACGAGCCGTACAGTTCACACAGATACTCGTACGTTTCGAGGAAACGTGTGTACTGTGATTTCGTGTACATCCAATCACGCCGGTCCGCCTTCTTCTTGGCGAACATGAAGTTGTAAACACTGATCAATTGTTCATTGGTCAGTTTGATGGTTCTGAGGGACATGATACTCTCCAGGTTTAGTAATCTATGATTAGATTACTAGATTGATTTACGATTACGCAGTAGTGAGTCTCAGCATGTCAGTGAGATCGTCACCCAGGAATCGGTATCCGGCACCCAGGTGCCGTCGTCGAGCCACTTATTGGCATGTATGGTGAGTGTCTCTCCACTCAGTAGTTTCTCCAACCCGGTAAGATCGTTGTGGTTTTCACCAACAAATCTATGCGTGTTCAGAACTGCCGGGGCCGCACCAGTAACGAACACATTCTCATTGTCACGGTATCTTTGAAATACCGTGAATGCTGTGTCGCAGCTCATATGAACTTCTGTGGTACCACACCGAGTGTGCTTTTTCAACTTGATCGGCAGATTGATGAATAGCCGACCATATTCATCTTTACCGGTAAACAGTGTGTTGAGTACCGGTTTGTCGAGATATCCGGTACTGCCGACTTTGGTGTCGTGGTCAACCTGTACATCATACGTGTTTACCAGAGAGATAAATTTTTCAACGGTGTTCATTGTTGTTCTCCAATACAGATAATCCAATGATTATCCAGTTAACTTACACAATTGTGATGTATATCTGAATTGGAATGAAACGCAGTAAAAAAATAAAGAGAGCCATTGAGGCTCTCTTTATTTTAAGTAGTATTTTAACTATGCGAATATTTCGCGAAACACTGTGCGAATCAATTGAAACACACTCGGGCGATCGAGGTAAATTTCAATTTCTTCAGCGGTATCGAAGGTCATCAGATAGTTTTCGGCATTGAATAGCCGAATGATTTTGCCGTCAAGTAGCCGGGTAATGTTGTCGAGATTGTTCAACCGATTACCCAATAGATTGTATGGTTTGATCAAGTCCGTGGTAGTGCCAAGAGCGAATATGTCTTGGCGATTGGTGTAGCGCTGAAACACCACGATGGTTTCGTAATGCTTTTTTCCATCACTGGTCTTAACTACCAGTGGTAAATTGATGAACACTCGACCACTGCCATCTCGACCAGTGAAACATTTATCCGGCACCGGGATATCGATGATGCTCGAATGTCCTGGAACAGTTTTGTTGAACCGTTCCATCGGATAGTCGTTGACGATGGTAATGAAATCAGTAACAGTGTGCATGGTATGTTCCTTTGTTGATGCGACGAAAACTTACTGGTTAATGGCAACTAGATGATGTATAGGTACAATCGTTTGAACTACAGCTGCACTAATCGTAATCATACCCATCGTCATCCTGATTACGATTATTAGCAATATAGTCATTGACAGTTTTACACATCCAATGATGCATATTGGTTGCAACCGGAACTACTCGTAGTGTCCTACTATGAGTTGTGAAACTGTCACCAAATAACTCCTTGGCGGCTATCAATAGTTTGTCAGTAAACACTGTTGCAGCATCCTCACCACTGACAAAATATGGATCAGTGTGGGTGTCATCTGGCACTGCAAACCATTTGTCCAAAACAGTGTCATATAGGCGAACTAATCCCGACATGATGTTATCTTTCGTTCTCTATAGAAATTAGGTTACACCTAAGTAATGTATAACTATATTTATTTGAACTACACATAAAAAATAAGTTAAGTGGTATAATCGAAAGCTGGTGGCAATCTTGCCACCAGCTCCATAATCAAATACTATTCAATCCAGAGGTGTTTAAATGATACTTAAAACACCTCTGGTGTGGAATCGTCTTCAGTAGCAAATGCTGTGGCAGGGATTGATGATGATGATTGTTGTTGATTCCATGCACCATGAATTGGATGATGCACTAATCCTAATTTACGCACACCATATTCTTCCACGACTGGAAGATTTTCAAATGTGCGCCATTTTTGATATAAGTCAACCAAGAACCGTTTGATCATGTAGCGTATTGCCATACGGTGTAGCTGCACATCAGGTCTGCGCTTGAAATTTTCACCAGTCTGCTTGGCAGATTCCTCGGCAATATTCTCTCGCTGCGTAATTCGTTCTTTGTAGGTATCGTAAACAAAACGATACTCCGGAGTGCGCTGTTTGATGAAACTATCAGCCAACACACCAACCAGTTTAGTCTTGAGAAAAGTCGAAAAGGTAATCGAATTTCGCGTACTGGTCTTACCATCACGTGTGGTGTATTCACGTTTCACCAAATGTTCAGTATATCGACCACGTCCACGATTTTCGACTTCATTGTTGTTGTTGAGGTGCACCACATCCAAACCAGCATACGCCCAAAGAGATGCTGGAGTATCAGCTTTGTGGATATCGATGCATGAGATAATCACACCACCCATGGTGGGACCAATTCCCTTGATGTGACAAAGCCATTCAGTCCAGATAGGAAAACGACTTAAGCACAGATTGATTTGCTTAAGATAGTTGTTTTCCGAAATCAGTGATCGCCGATATTCGGCCATCCAGTTGAATTCCGTGTAATCATCAAACACTCCCTTGGTTTCGATGGCAAGTTTGGAGAATTTTGATTCACGGACTACATCTGGAATTGACAATGCATCACTGATGCGACCATAATCAATTTTTAACACATCGATTAATTCAATCGAGGTCTTGCGATCCTGCTGGCGTTGTTCGATCAACTTGGTCGCCGCATCGATACCGAGTTTACGATAGAAATGCGCCACCAATCGATTGCCGTTTTGGATACGCATTTTTTGGATTTGATAAAACGAATTAATCAATCCAATGAGCAAATCTCGGTCGAGATTACCAGCATAGGTGTGCTCAGTAGTCGATGTATTTGCTACTGCAGTGTTGGAAACAGAAGTAGATGTAGCCTTTTTCTTGGGTGCCATGTTGGATTCCTGTAAGATTGCAGTGTTACATTGTTGTCAACTTGATAACAATGTTTAGGCAAGATTACTTACCGTATCAAAATACTTTGGTTCACACAATTCGTGTTACGGTATGGTATTTGATTAACTAATTCGTTTTGGATGACTTGGCTCGTCTGGTTAACTTGAGATTGGTTGGTGACTACGTCACAATGGTTAACTACAGTATGATGGGATACTAATTCTCTTTGGTTAACTATTGCAATATGGGTTACTTGTCTTCATTGGTTAACTGTTGACGTATGGGTTACTGAAGTTTTATGATTAACTGCGTAATAATGGGTTACTAAGAACTCATGGTTAACTTGCTAATATAGGGTTACTATAGTCGTTTGGTGAACTACTTTACAATGGGTTACTCCGCGCCGATGGTTAACTGCCTCCTAATGGATTACTTAATATACTTGGTTAATTAGCGCCTTCTGGATTACTTCTAACCATTTGTTAATCGTTTGCATGCATGTTCCTTGTTTTAGTCAATCAATGTAATAATGTATGTTTTTAATTTATTGAACTACGTATCACTAATTAATACTACAATTTATACCAATTCAATAATGATAAACACCTACCATAAATGGTCGACATGAGTCGACCATTTATGGTTATGTTGTTAATTAAAATAAATTCTACGCTATTGTAGTATAAACGCATTACCCGAAAGTTTCCTGATATTTTTTTGGTAAGACCATTTATAACTTTAGTAATAAAGTAACAAATCGTATGTTAGAAAATGTCTGGGTTTATCACCGTATGATTAACCGGACAAAGTTCTAACGGTAGTAAAACTTTAGCTAATGACACCAAATCATTAACATGTCTACTAGAACAAACCACATTTGCAATTCAAAGGAACACAATCAATGGGATGTCCATACTTTACTAGTCGATGTAGTTATGCGACTTCTTGTTTGGAACTATCTTCTTTGTTTACACAAGTCGAAGTTGGATTACGATCTACTCGTGCAATATACGGTCGCAGTTGATCTAGTTCGATAAAGAAATCTGTCTGTTTACGTAGATCATCTGATGCCAGTGCTGGATTAGTACGTGTAGTGGATACAACAGTTACACGTTTACCGTGATTCTGCAATGCTTCTACTAATGAACGAAAATCACCATCACCGGTAAACAATACAATATGATCGACATGATGACACAGTTCCAGTGCGGTAACTGTTAACTCTACGTCGACATTACCTTTTAATAGAGATGTATCTCCATTAGTGTATTCTTTTACTGGCTTATGGATTACGCTATATCCATTATGCTTCATCCAGTCAACTTGCCTACGTAATTGAGACTGTTGATCATCGGATGGCAATGCAGTAAAATAGTAAATCCTTTGTAGAATTGTATTATCATCGAATACATTACGCAACCTGCCATAATCGATAGTAAAATTAAGTCCACGGGCCGAGTTATACGTATTAGATCCATCGATAAATACGTATACTCGTTCACCTGGACGAAACCCTATTAATAATTCATTGAGAGATTTGCTGTTTGTGTCGATAGGTCGCTGATTAGAAGATGGCATACGGCCTCCGCTATGAAATACATATGATAAATTATTAGTTTCAGTTCTATTCGATTGACGATCGGTATATAGTAAACGTACTGGTGGTGATGCGATATGTGTCATTTAAGCACATCCTTTTAAGTTATAGTCGTAGTTGGTGAAATGTTTTCGCCAGTGGACGAAATATGTTAGCTCGTTCAGTTGCATGACTGATCTGTGACGGTATGCTTAGATTGTAGATATAGACAAATTGTGGTTGACGATTCTGTAACACTCGCAATCTCCCCAGCATTTGTTCATTCAGTGGAGTCGATCGCACAGAAGTAGTAACAAAAACCGTAAGTAGGTTTTTGATATCACGTCCGGTTCCTGCTGATTTTGAAGTGGATATGATGATATCAGCTGTAGTTAAGACATCATCTTCTGTAGCACCGATATATATTGCAGACTTTTTGTTTGGAAAACTATAGGTACATTCCTTGAGTAAATAGTTGCACATGTCGATTGTTTCACACAGGATTAGACATTTTTCTTCAGGTAATGCGACTAAGTCGTAATGTGATCGCAATAATGGCAAATAGACGTTTTCAGTAATTTGCCGTAATTTATGTTTACCCCTGTGTAATAACCAAGTTTCCCATTTGATTTGCGAATAACCTAATTCCCCCTTATATGCAAAAGCAGGAATATCGCCAGTACCAGTAATATAAGAATATGCATATACATCAACATAACGATGATATTCGGTTTCACCATAGCGTATTGTGAGTGGATAGTGACTGTCAAAAATCTTCTTAACAGTCTCTTTAGAATTGTCAAACGTTGCCGTTATGACAATTGTTACTGCCGGTGTTAATCTTAAATCCATCATTAAATTAGCATGAAAGTTTAAGTGACTTTCATCCGTTGCTCTAACACCGACATCCCAAATTTCACAAAGTCTATCAAATGTAGGACAGTTGCTAAAAGCTAGTTTGTCTAAACAATAGTTGCGTAGTGTTGAAATCGATGCAAGTATAATTTTTGGAAATATAGTTTTATCAATCTGAGACATCAGTTTAAACACACTGTGTTGTCCCTGTACTATATAAATGTCATTGGGTTGTAATATAGTAAATTGATTAATAGCAGATTGCCATTGCTCTAACATTCCAGGAATTAAAATTATAGCACGTCGTTTAATTGCGGCCAATCCAGCTAACAGTGAAAAAGTATTGTGGGTGACAATATAATCTTTCACCACATACAATTTACTAGGATGATCTACTGCAATACATTGACTTAATTGTGCATCAACTGGTTTGATTGCAGTGATTTGTAAATATGGTCTATTGTGTTGTATACGTAATGGTTGAGTTAAGTTGGTGTGTATTTGATAATGTATGTCGTCCTGAGTTGTTGTGCCACAAATCGGTTTTATTGCAGCAATCTGACCTAGTGAATGTAATAATGTCTGGATCTGAGCGGCAAAAGTAAACTGATTTATTTGTAGTACAATGGGTCGATTGCGTTTTAATTCAACTATATGTGTGTCAATGAATCCTTGTAAGAAATCCCATCGTTGCTCTACATTTGCATCAGTAAACCAATTAGGAATGTCACACATTTGTTTAATCAAATCAGCTTTTGCCAACCGTACACCTAATGTATAGGCATCTTCAATTAGCGTAATTTTCGGAGTTAGTTCAGGTATTGCTGTAGGTATGTAAATCTTTTTGCTTTGAGCTTTAAGTAATTTATAAATCTGCCCAGTACTAGCAAGTTGTACTGTATGGTGTAAGCCAAAATAACTAACAACTTTAATTTTCCACAAATGCTCAAAACAGGTATCAATCCATCTACCATCTTCAAACCAAACTCGATACATCTGAGTGAGACCCTGCGGATATACTCCAACTACTATAGTAGCAGAGCCATCCGCAGCTGTAACCAAATCACCAAGTTTGATCTCACCCATTGGTTTCCAGCCACCTGGAATTTTAACCAATGTATCTAATGCAATTGCTTTGCCTTTACCAGTCTGCATTGCCAGACCACGTACTGGAGAAGTATCATTGGCTAAGTATGCAATAGCATTTTGTTGCAACTCATCACGCGCAGTAACACCAGCACGTAATTGAATATCAACTGATTTACCCAATGTAACAGGCATGGGACTTTCATGCCAAGCTATATTGTTATTATCAAGCAGTGAGGTAAATCTCGGTAAATCATATCGTGGCAAATATATTTCATCAGTAGTCTTATTGTAGTAACGATACTTCTTTGTTACTACCCAACTACGTGTAGTTGGATTATAGTCATATTCAATAAAAGGTTGCAAATAATCAGTTAACGACAACTGGGTACCAGTCAAATACCCAGTTGTCGTTACACCAACACGATAACTCAATGCGGTTGTTTTGATTTGTATAGACTGGGTCACAGTTATCCACTTTCGTTGCTATACATCATGCATAGTCACTAAATCCCATATAACCATCAAATGGTGCAGTGCCTTTCGGAAAGATAAAAGTTGAAGGATCGGTGATATAATTATTCCACTGTTCAAATGCAATCTGTGGACCAATTGACCGACGAGGAATAATTTGAGCAAGAGATTTGAAATGTACATTATTTGGATCGGTGACTACTGGGATAGAATAATCCACTTCATCCGTAACTAGATTGGCTTTAATACAAACTTCTAAATGCATTACATGCGGTAGAATATCACCAGACCATACCACATCACTAATTCTGTGAAGAATTTCAGTCAATGAGGTAAAATCACGAATTTGTCTAGTGAACAGAAATTCTATTTTCTCCACAAATACTTTAGTAGAATCATTTACCACAGTACTATACATCACTGGACGCTCACGATCAAACTGATCAAATTTGAGCCAAACTAAATCCCCTGCCATTTGCAGTGCTGTAGGATGTTTGCGTAGCATATGCAGTGTTGTACCAGATAAATGCGGATAGTTTTTATTATCATCAGTCATCGAAATTAGCGGTGTCAGTGGTTCTAATGTCTTAGCATCTCCTAACACCATCTGGGTGATATCAGTAAAATACTGTTCATTAATAATGTTATTTTGCACATACTGTAAATCTGATAGTCGTTCTACAGTTTTAAATGGTACACCGATAGCAAGTTTAGTCAAATCAACATGTGGTCGAAAATAAATTTCATTACCATCGACTTCAAAGATGTGTTCATCTCTGACTAACCGTGGTAATATATACATAGTAGCTTTTGTTTTAGCTACGTGTTTATTTGACAACACCAATTGAGCAATTGGTGCCATAACTTCATGCTCAGCGGCAATTCCTGGAATTACCCCAGGCGACATATAATCAACTAATCGCCCACCACAAATCCGACAAAATCCATCTTGATACCGACAAGTCATTACCGATCGCATATTAATTCTGCGATCATAAAACTGATGAATGTTATCACGCGTCAGTTCTAGTAGTCTACCGTTCTCGACGATAAATTTACCAATAATCATTCTAGACCATTTTTTCTTGATGAAAAATGGTACAGTCACATCAGTTCCGCAATCACCTGGATAAATATGCTGCAGTGCCAATGCTAATAATTGTTTCTTACGATTAGAATATTGTGCATCACCCATAGTAGAGGCATTGTAGTATTCTGATTTAGCTGCTGATCGAGAATCAATTGCATATTCAATGATATTGCGAAATCCACGTAGATATGAGCCAAGTATTGGGATAGTAAACATCGTATCATCGACATCAGTCCGCGGTCCACCAGCCATTACGACTTGTGGAAATTGTGCAGCATTGAATGCACCTAATTTTACATAGGCATAAAATGCATTGGATTTGTAAATAGGGTCAGCTACAACTGCCATGACATTGTCTGCACTGGCGCGATATGCAGCTTCGATCTTTTTGATGTTTTCTCCCACTGTCGGTTCAAATCGTGTTGCTGCTGCAATTGCCGGTATAGTCAAAGTCTTTGCCACCATAACAGCATCAATACTACGATGATATTCACCAAGTTCAAACATGATAGCAATATGCAATTGCTTAATTGCTTCCATGAATTCAAATCGTACTATCATTTTATCCTGCGGACAGTGTTGCAGAATGTCATCATAGATAGCAGTGAATACTTTTGGTAAACCGGATTTATCAAATAATTCATTAATTACTAAATGTCTCGCAATAGTAATAGGTAATTTTCGTATGATTAATGGCTTAAGTAAAATACTATTGACAAATAACCATTTACCAGCGATATCTATTTCTCCATCAGAGAGTATTAGGTGAAACAACTGATCTTTGTTTTGCACAAAGAATGCACTATAATCAGTTGCCAATGTATCATGTAACGAAAACACTTCAACCATAACATTCCCTCATCTTGCTACATCATCATACAGACTACATGTTTTCAAACATGTAGTCTGTATATCAAACCCCAAATTATAGATCTATATCAGTTACTGGATCGATGTCCTCTATCACACCTGGATCGTCCAATGGTGTAATTGATTCGTCGATGTATGTATCCGATACCGGATCTATGGTTTCTTCTATCTCAGGTATAGCAAGTGGTTCAGCATTATCGATTTCATCATCTAACCCACTGTCTCGATTAAGTAGTGCTTCTACCACATCATCCGAATCTGTCATTACTGAGCCTAACCAATTTTCATCTGACTTTTTGCTACCTTCATAGCCATCAGAAAAACCACTTCCCAAATGAATATCGTTTGCTCCAAGAATAGCTGAATCATTGCGCAAACCAGGTGGTGGATCCATTGTGGTTAGGGTGTCACGAGTATTGATTCCAAGCACCGAAGTGGTGTGATGAAACATTGCAGTTACTGCACTTGTGCGGGCAAGATCTTTATTGCTGATAGGAACTCGTCTAATTGCAGTTGGATATTTAGAAGTTAATATGGTTTCTATCAGTAAGTTTACTCCTCTTGGTGAATTTGACAATAAGTTATTTAGACGAATCACCTCATCCTCTGGTACATCTCGACACATAATGCGATTTTCATCTTCTCCAGACCTAATCGGTGACTGCCTTGCGACATATTGATTTTTTACATGACCTCCAGGTTTTACTGGAATGCCATAATGACTAACATGTGCAAACCCAGCAGCTGTGGGATACGGTAATTTAGACAAACAATAAATATATTTTGATCCAATTAGTACTGGATATTTTGTGGTATAAGTACGTTTTACATTATGTCTATCATGGATACTGTAGATCACCGGAGTAGCATGTGCTCCCCAATATTCAGTCCATTTATTAATATTCTCTGGAGTAATTGTTTCTAAAAATGATGGGACATTTAGATAGATTTTGTCATTAATTATCTCTTGCACAAATTGTTCTTGTGTTTCTACCGTATTGCATCTTTTGTGTATCAAGGATGCATAATTTAAATTAACGTCAGTGATCCATTTTAGTACAGTGTCAAATGCTAGCTTGTGATCAGTTTGATAAAGTTCTATGCATCTACGCCGAACAAATTCAGATATTCTATTAATTGCTGGTTCGTTCAATGTACCAATATTCATTCGAGCAATTGGTGATGTTGGCGAAATGACCACATCAGCCCGAATTCCATATTGGTCAACTGGCATTTCATCATCTGGGCAGATACGACACACGACACCTTTGTGCCCATTGCGATCAGTTATCTTGAATGCTTTATTGATTGGTCTGGGTAACGCATAGGTAATACTGACTTGGATAAAATCTACTGGTTGTTTACGAGCTACTGTGCCAAAGATTTCATATTTCTTTTTACCAGGATTAAACATCAATAAATGCGTTAATGCTTTAGTAACAAGTGAATGAAATTCTGGAGAGGGCGGATATTGTTTATGATATTGATTGTATGTTGCTACAATTGATTCCCAATACACTCGCATTGCCTGATTATATTTTTCCATTTGCATGCCGAATGTACCAAAATTTCTCCTCTGCGGATTAAAAATAAATTCAATATCAATAACTTTAGCCCCAGGTTTGACTCGTTTAATTATATCTATTTCTTGCATTGGACGCATAAGCGTTTGTGGATCAAGATCTGCTGCATAGGTTTCTGTCTGCATTGGACGTAATGCACACAAATACCCATCACGTCCTACCACTTCACCTATGTCAGGAATAAATTTAACATTATCCGGTCCAGTGCCAAATAGATTAACCGGTCGAGAATCTTGTGGGATGGTAAATGCTACTGTGGCTACTTCAGTACTACATAATTTATCAGCAGCCGATGCACTAACCAACATAGCATCATCGATGGTGTCCATCATAGTCATATAAGCACAATTAAGATTAGTACCAAGACAATATTGATTACCCTTATGCGCTGGAGAAGTTACCAGTGTGACATCTTTAGTTAATAGAAAACTCCCAGTGTTACCAGCTTGGGTGTGTAATTTGTTCATATTCAGAAGTGTATTTTTATAACCAAAACCATCTGAACCTTTCGTGTACTGATCAACAGTAAAATAATGCAACTTGTGATCAGTCAATCCGTGATAGATTACTAATATTTGTGGATTATTGATAATATGACCATTGTTTCCTGTCATATTTGGATATTTTGGAATCACTGCTAACACTTCTGCATCTTGTTCACGATGAGAAGTATTGAATTCATATTGTCCTAAATTATATTCCACCCCAGTGAACAGTTGTGGTAATTCACAACCTTCAATAATCATAGCTTGTGCAATATGCGAAGCAAACATATTGGTTCTTGGTGATGAGGTTTGACTAGCACTAGGATTTAGGAATGATGGAAATCCCATCAATCGCAAATCAGCGATACAGTTGTTCAGATAAGGATAATCACGATGTAGAGCTTTTGGCATAAGGTGGCATCCCCTAGGTTGTTGGTATCATTACATTACAATTACACAAATATAATATATAGTTTTAACCACTATCAAATAACTTGGACAAATGTAAATATCATATAGCAAATGATTTATTAATTAACTGATATACCATTCTATCAATATAGTAGCCAATAGTAAATTAACAAATAATTTCATAGTTGGAGATCAATCACATGTCGGTAATATCTTTATTAGCTGACTATGATTCTGAGATACTGTTAGATACAGATCCTGGATGGAGACAATTTATTGCAGATCACAAAGTATATTTAAAATTAATTTCACCTATACATCAACCAACAGCAGAATTGATGGGTCAGGTTGGTCAGGATCTCACTTGGTACTTGAGATATCTTGGAATTAACCGACCTATTGCTTGGATTATTGGCTATATCAATGACATTGATAGTGATATGGATTTCAATCAATCGATGCAATTATACATTCCTGACTTAACTCAGTTGGAAATATTATACCAAAGCTACATAACCACTAAACAAACAACTAGTTAATTAATTATAGACAGTAGTCCCACTTGGGACTACTGTCTATACCCTATCTCACCCACCACTCGTATATGATTTCAATACAAGATGTATGGTGAGAATTACCCAAATAAATGGATACATTTCATGTATGTCACCCCACGTCAAATCTGCATTAACAAATGGCAATGCAGAATACGCGCGATAGACCCTATTGATGTGGTAGTGTATGAATTCCGGTGGGTGTAAACCAAGTAGACTTATGGTTAGTTGTTGCAATTGGGTAGTATGTAAAAAACTAATATTGTCTGATAACATACTTAGCAACTCATCTAATTTATCAGTATATACTAAATGTTGAAAATTATGCATATGTAAGATATATGATAAACTTGCAATATTTTTATCGACTACTGGAATTAATTCAGATTCAGTTTGTTGAACAAGATTTTTCTGTACTGCCCAGCGAATTATATCGGCTACGAATTGTTGTTGAATACTTTCATATTGCGGTTGAGTACTAACTGGATTTTCATTAGCGAATCTACTTCTAACATACGGTTCATTAGCTAAGTATACAATATCATTTTTATTACGTTTGGTTAAGTTAAGTCCCAGCATTGTTAATCATCTCACTTGCTGTTGCTGCATCAGTAATAGTAGTTCCCACAATGGGTACTCCTATTTTTACTTCAACTTGATTAAATGCACTAGTAATTGCTTGTGCCATAGTAAGTATGTTTTCATACGCTGCAGCATGACGTTGTCCAGTCGGAATAGTAGTATCAGCCTGATTGCCACCAAGTGTCGAAGTTCCAGCATTAGGGTTAGTACTTGGAGCAACCACTGTGCTTCCTAATGCACCGGTGTAATATCCAGCAGATCTAACTGTTGTGGTAACTAATGTACCAGTGATTTTAGCATTACCACCGACATCAAAAGTTGGACTGGTAACCACCATTGATTCACTAGCCACTACTCCCAAACTACTACCATTAATCACCCCAATATTCCAATTCATCGTAGCAGTAGGAGCAGTTTGAATAATTTGCCGACCTGCTTGAATTAGAATATCACGTGGAGCTTTAATGATGATATCTTCACCAACCAGTTGAACAGTAGCATTTTTAGCATTGTTAAGTTGGATTTTTGGTACTCCACCATTGATACCAGATTCTAAGTAAATCCGATTTGGTGTTCCAGCAATATCGTCTGATATCACTATGATGCCATTGGTGGTGTCAATTTTGATACCATATGCAAATGGTTCTTTATTAGCTTTTGAAGTTTTGATTTGCACATAACCAGCTACTGCATCTAGTTCGACAAAATAAGTGTTGCTGTCATTTTTTGGAGTATTTTTATTAGCTGTAGCAGATACTTCTAATCGTACCCGATCTTGTTGTCGGAGATCACGATCTCGCCCTTTGGCGCGCCAATAGTATCTATCACTATCACCATATTGAATAACATCCACCTGTTCCCCAGCTTTAACAAAAGGTGGATAGGCAAAATTAGAATTACCGTCCCAAACGGCTACAATGTGATTGGCGGTAGTTGGTGTTACTGAAGTTTGTCCACCAGTTAGAGTATTAAGTTTAACTGCTACTTTTGTTGTACCAGCAGCAAAACTACCACTTAGTGCTGCTGGCAACAATTCAGGAACAATTACTTGCAATGTGGTTTGTGTTGGATCGAGATCAGCAGCAGCGCGTCCAAGATAAAAAGTGCATGAAGTGTGTTGGTCTGCCGACATGATTTATTCACCTAATTTAAGTTATAAACATTGTGGTGAGGTTGGTGATTGACTAACTCCAAACCATTGATCAGTAATTGCATTTAAATCTGTGTAATAACTAACAGTGTCATCAAAATATATCTTCACTTCATCGTTACATGTCATATGAAATGTAACATTACATAAACCAGCTAATTTATCTTTTACCAATGCGGTGAGTTGCAATAATACATTGTGTACTAATGCAATATCACCGTTACACGATGTAGTAAAATAGGCAGCAAATCTATTTTGAATAAAACACAAATTTGGAGTATCACTCAATTTACCAGAAATTATTGCATAGGTAATTTGTAAATCAGTTGCTTTTATAGTCAGTATATTACGCAAAATATTGGCTGGAATTGGATTACTACCATGTGTGGATAATATTTCTGGAATTGAAGTGTCAATTATACCAGAAGTAGTATACCATTGTTCCAAGTTATTGACTGGGATAGGTTTAGCATGATAGTTAACTATTGCAGTATCTTGTGGAAGTGGTTCAGTTATACCATATTCTGCTATCCAATCATGCATCAAATAATCAGAATATGGCACTGCATTGCCTAATACATCTAGCCCCTGTGACATTAATCTGATGTTACCATATGCAGTTTCTGGATCACGTATATCTCTAGCGATATGTGGTCCATGTTTAATTATATCAGTAGTTAATCTTTGTGCATATTGGTAATTTTTGCTAATTTCAGAAGGACGTTCAAGTAAGATATTAACATCAAGTATAAACTGTAAATGTGGTGCGATTGCAGTATAGCCATGTTCTGGTAAGTCCAATAGTTTATTGTAGAGATATCCAATATTACTAGGAAGTACCATGCGGTCAATTGTATCAAACCAACGATATGTTACGCGGATTGGTAGAAATCCTTCTGGTAACAAATAACCACTGCGTTCAATACCTACCCATTCATCATTGTGACGACCAGTTAATTCTATTTCATAGGTTTTATAACCAGGATAATTTCTAAGTATGCGTTGTTGTGTTTGAGTCCAGTGCATACCAAACTGCAAGCCATCTGATCTACTAGACCAGCACGGTAATAACCGTTCAGTACTACCCCAGGTTTCTGGTCTAAGATAGTCATACGGATACAACAATGGTGCCGCAACTGTCACATCTAGTTGCGGCACTCTATTAAGCCGATGTGCGTGAATCAGCATGAAATACTCTTACGTTGGGATATCTACAGCAGAAGTAAAGAATCGTGCACAGCCAACTGAACAGTATGACAGTAATGCAAAATTAATATGCAATGCATGATCATACGATTCATTACTATGTGAAAATTCAATCAACGCTTCTTCATTGAAAGTTTTTGTTATTGTTAAGTACACCAATGTATTGCTTTTGTCTGGGTTTAATTTAGAGTATGTCGCATATATTGTATTGCAAATTTCAAGTAATACAGCAGTGTACCCAAACTGTAGCCGCCAAGGTAACACTGCAATAAACCTATCCACCAATGAATGTATAATAAGTTTTGATGTATTACTAATGAGATATTCCATGGTGATTTTTAAGTCAGTACACGGTAATCGTTCCAGTTGTTCAACCGCTGTTAAATAATCGATTGGTATTGTTGCCAATTGCCCCACAGCTGAATATGTTAAACTTTCTGGTACTGTTAAATCTAAAGTATGTGGACCAATTTCTCTTTGTAGCATATGCTGATCTACCACTCCATTGAGCAGCATACGTTTGAAAAAACTATCACTGGGTGGTGATTGCATTATAGTTTCGGTTAACCAATCCGGATCTGAATACGTCAAATGTTCAGGGACACTACCTGATGATTCTAGCATGGATTCAACATCATTTATCATATTGGTAAGATATGCTACAATTGGTGTAGTGGCATAATGATCTACTGTTAACAAGTTTCCCCAAATAACGCCATCGTCTATAACTGAATAGATGTCTTCAAATATAGTTGCCATTTTTTCTTCACTGTGGCCAAACTGACTACTTAGCATTGCACAAATAGGAGTTTGAAACCAAGCATGATTTGTCAAACCAGAAGCAAATTTATCAATGTTTTCTGGAAAAATGTAGCTAGTTACATTTTCATTATAATGACGACGGCATTTGTATATCAAGTGCACATTATTTGGATCAATAATGCTTAGATATTCCATTATTTCACTGCCGGAAGATCTACCATTAGACCAATCTACAGTTTTATTTCGATATGAAATTATTTTACCTAGTTTAAAGTTATTACCGAAATGTCGTTGTAATCTATCAGTACTGCCTCCAAGTAATAAACCACCCTTCCAATTGGAGGTTTTTTCTCTGAAATCGGCAATTACTGGATAGCCTTGACTACTGCTGGCGTGCTGTGTATCGACTGATCCAAGTATTAACATTTGTCGTAAATCAATATGCTCTACTGCCGGATCTGTTAGCTGATTTAGTTGCATAACATCGATAAGCATGCTGATTCCTTTCACCGTGTAATGACAGTATTTATTGTTGAGTTGTACAAAAACAAAAGTATATCGAGTGGTGTTAACACCACTCGATATATAAACAGTATTACCTTAACGTAACGGTGGCATATTTGGTACTGAAGAATATGCCGAATTCATATTAGGAGCAAATCCACCCATTGATGAGAATGGCGGTGGTGGCTGCTGTTGGTAGGGTTGTTGGTAGGGCTGCTGATATGGATGTTGAAACGGCTGTTGGTAGGGTTGTTGGTAGGGCTGCTGATAGCCATATTGTTGATGTGCTGGTGCCATACCAGGTAACACTACAGGAGAAGCTTGTTGCATACCTGGATACATCGCCGGCATTTGTTGTGGCATGGTTCCAAATGGTTGTGGTTGTTGTAGTTGTGACTGTGGGCCATAGTCAGGAATAATTTGCGGTGGCCCACGTGTACCATCCATTAGCATAACACCTGGCATTAGTTTATATCCCGGTGGTACATTTAAACTACTAGCTGCGGTAGTAGCAGCAGGTGGTGTCGTTGGTGGAACTGGTAACACCGTACCAGGATTCATTTGTCCTGGCATCCGTATTGGCGTGGGAGCCGCAGTATCAACAGTAGAACTGGACGGTAGCATCCATTTGGCATTATTGGTATATGCAGCTAATCGATCTAGATGATATTGATATTCATCAAGATTGATTAGGTTATCCGAGGCGGCTTCATCTTCAAAACAATCAATGACTTCATTGAGTCGTTGTGATAGTTTGAAAATAGTCACCAACCATGAACTTAATTTACTTGCTGCTCCATCAATCCGAGCAGAAGAAAACTTTTCAAAACTTTCTTCTGAGCCTACTAAAAATATTGCTTTAATGATAGTTTGGAGCACAGCAATAGATTTTTTACGCATATACGAAATAGATGCAACATAATTCGGATTGTTAATAATTGAAATGTGTACATCAGTGCGTTGTAGACTAGGTTTGTATGAAGGTTCAATTACCATATCGGTATTTAGATCAAAGAATTTATGAAATTCTTCAACCATTTTATCATCTACTTCATCGATAATTGTTTTGCCTTCAACTACCACACTACCGAGAATATTTACCATGCGTAGCGGTAGTCGTATTTCTACTGCAGATGTAGATTTATCCTTTTTATCTTTGGGTTTAGTTTCAGCTAATTTTTGTTGTTCCAGTGCATATCGCATTACTCCATCTACTGCATAACCAAGTCTTGCATTAAGTGAAGCTCGCAATGTTTTGTAGAAAAATACTTGTGGGGGAGTTCGATCTCCCAATCCTTCAGCAAAGGGATTTATCACATAGATATCTTGCTTAGGAAGTTCTTCCATATAGACTACCACTTTTTTACTGGCGTCTTTTGGACCAATTTCAATACGATCTTTACTTGGTTGATAACTGTTGAACACAAATCCAGCATCATCAACACTGAGTGCCATACTCATTTCAATAAAGAATTTTAGTGCATTGGTAACATCGATCGTCTTGATCGATTGTATTTCACTCATAGCGACCATTCCTTAACCGATTTGTATTGCGTGTAAGTTACTATCGAAATATATCCGGTGGTATATATGGAACAGACGTGTTGTTGTATCCATTATTTGACATCGGATTGATCACGGCAGGAGTGCCAGATTGCCGATAATGTGGTGCAGTGTCACGCATCTCTGGTATATATTCAGTTATTTCTTTATTGGTCAATGCAGTTAGTAAACTACTATATTGAGCAGTATTCTGAAATGTAGTATTCTGATCTGCCAATAATGCTGAAGTCAAACCACCAAAAATAGTCGGCACTTCATATGGGTCAAGCATTTGTTTTGAATCACAATAGAAGTTAATATAACAATGCGACACATTTGCTACACCAAAAGAACCACTTACTTCAAAATGATCTCTGGTGTCTTTCATCATGCGAAACAAGCCATGCTGTAGATCAAACATAATTGCATTGATTTTGTTTTGCAACGTGTAATTATCCATCGGAATGGCTGATTGCACAGATTGGATTACCCAATTATCATCATGGCCATTTTGAAAATTACGGGTTTGATATTGAAAGGAGAATTGCAAAATTTGTCCTCTCATTAACAGTGCCGGAATTACTGAACAGAGCAGCGAACAAAACACCGAATTAACTGTTCTGTTAGTCTGATCATATGGTGAAAACATTATCGATTGGTCAGATGTGGTTGGTATAATCTCTGGCCGATACCGATGCCTAATTGAACCCAATGTGTGAATGTCATCGGTATTCAATCCAATAGTCCTAACAGTTGATGTACCGGATTGGAAATAAGATTCCATGGTCTCGGTAATAATGTCACCTGTAGTATAATTGTTACTATCAAATCTACCAGTTCTATTTAATTCGATATCGGATTGCATTTTACTATTACCGATAATAGCCGCATGTATAATCTGTGATAGATTATCATGTGGATTATGCATGATAGAATCAATGACTACTGGGGAAACCTGATTTGATAAGTTATTACTTGCAGTAGGAATTGGTGTGGCATACAATACCCCATCGGTACTGGTTACGTCAGCATTTCTACTGATATGTAATGGATCATTTACTTGCATAGGAGTAGAAGTTAACGCTGAGATAACATCAGGACTAACTACATCCACATCAAACATAGTGCTAATACGTGGAACTGTTTGATTTTGACCAATAGTTGGATATTGTTGAATAGACGATTTATGCGTAATCGACATTCGACAATCGTGATTTAAAGTTGGCTCAGACATATGTAATGTGGTTGGATTAATTGGTTCATCCAAACAATAACCAAAATACATTGTCCGACTTTCATTGGATCGACTCCACATCGATGCTTCATTGGTATTTTGTTGATTACCATTGACAACCAACATAAACTTCCATGTTCGACTTAAATGCGATAACCCAATCATAGTAGTTGGGTTTTCCGCTGGAAGAAATACTCCAGCTGCACTTGGTTGATTAAGCACCGCATCTACTGTTGCACGAGGTTGTGCACCCATGTTAACTCGATGTGCTGCATGGTGGGCAGCATGATGAAAATCAGTTGATAGATTATAAGTCAAAGGTCGATGGGCTTGATCAGAAAAACTTCTTGCTAATGGTTGAAACAGAAATAACACTGCACGCCCATTACTTTGCGCAACGACACTTTCGATATTGGCATTTGGATTATACGCAGCATTTTGATTGAAGAAAGTCATTGTGGTATCCTTTACATTGTCTGGTGAATGTTTACCATAGCATTGCAAGACTATAATGTATACCGTTAAATATATTGGAATAATTTATAGTTTTACTGATCGAATGAAACATGATACATTGATCAATTTATTAAAAATCATATTCCCTTACGAAATTCGGTGTTTGTGGTACTGGAAAATCACTAGACAGTCCTATTGAACAAAATGCTTGCATAGCAAAATCAATATGCCAACAGGCACGAATTTCACCTTGCGTTGACAAACTTATTAACGCCTCTTCTGCAAAGGTCTTTGTGATATTGACCATGCAAGTATGTTGTGCAACATTGAACAATAATTCTGTTTGCGATATATCATATACCACATGTTCAAATACCAATCGTGCTATTTTGTATAAAATAATTTGATCAGAGGTAAGCTCACGATTATTAGCAGAGTCAAACAATGCTAAATACCTATTTGTAGCATATTCCCAATGATGTCCAATTACGGCACCTTGGCTTAAATTAACAACAATAGAATAATCAGTTAATTTTACCTTCGACAATAGATCAGAAGCAATTTGACAAAATTCACCATCAATTTTAAGTAAATCTGGTCTAGTAATGACTAACGCATCCGGAGGGGAAACATCAAATGGTGGAGCAATATAATATTTTAGCAATTGACCTGGAGCAATACTACCTTCTGGATATTGTAGACTTATTGGATCATTTACGTGATATTGTGGGACTATGAATTCCTTATAAACTTGTTTTGGTGAAGTTCTATTGTGCTCATGACTAAAGTTCCAACTCAATTGATCACGCATTATAGTCAGTGTATGTTCAATCATGGTTTTATTAAAAACATGATTAACAAACCCACACCCAACTTTATTTCTATCCAATATAAATTGTAATTCCAAAAATCTTTCTTCAGGAATGTTACCACGATGCTCTGCTAGTATGTCTAAATAAATCTTCTTTGGATCATTGATAAACAATACATCAGACAATCCTTGTAATTTACCATGAACATTTTGCAAATTAGGTGCATGTACTAAGGTAGTAGTATGTAGAAATCTATTTGTATATTTCCAGGCGTATGGAAGTAATCCATTTTCCGTTTGATATAAAAATCTTTCAAGAATTACTGCATGCTTTGAATTGTGGTGGATTGAATTATTTGATGCATCGGATTCTGTCCATACTTCTATGGATTTATGGAAGGTCAATGCTCGTGGATTACCATCAAATGTTAAGGTTAAACCAAGCAACATAGTTCCATCATAATTGAGACGTGAGGGATGTATATTTCTACCACACAAGTCAACCAATGAAGTGCCTAAATCATAACCAATTGATGTCGATTGACCATAGGTCAATCGACGCAAACTATCATCTCTATTCAGTGCAAATAATTGATACAACATTAGCTATTCTCCAGACTATTCCAATAACCTATCACATTGGTTTACCATGATAGGTTAAAAAGAACATACATACTTCACGAATAATCTTTTCGTCATAGACTAATAATTCATCCTGAATAACTCGATTTTTCCATTCATCCGGCAACTCATTCAGTATGGTCGATGCCACTTGCGCGATGTGATTATAATCGATTACCCAGTTTTGAATACGATCAATTTGTCCTATGATATTAATTACTTCGACTAATTCCCGTTTGGTAACTCTGACACCTACCGGAATTCCATATGGAACAATTTGTTTTTCTGCTGAACCTGGAAACAACCTATCGACTTCACGATACTCTACTGTGGTTTTTATATTGTTGCGAATACGGTGTCCTTCTGGTCTAATACTTTCAAGTTCATCAGGTAAGGTACGACATGTTAGAAACACAGCCAATTGATACCATTGGTGTTTTATTAGATAAAGTTGGGTGTAGGTTAATAGTTTTACGTAAGTATCCGCGTCTAACAATCGAATCAGTGATGCGCCACCAATCCAACGTGCATGCAATGAAGCCAGTATTGCTAAGTTAAACAACGATGGGGAACAACGCTTGTAACGATAATACGCCAATACTGACTCATATTGTTCAACTGAGATATCATTCTTAGCGAGTAATCTAGGAATTTCTAAATTTACACCAAACACCACAACACTAGGTATGTCAGCAGACATCGATGAAATACGAGAGAGATTATCAGTGAACGAGATATTATCTTGTTCATTACCTCCATCTGGTATTTCATTGCGCGGCATCATACGTGTTTCATGTCGCATCTTTTTCAGTTGTGTATTAGCTGTATCATTAATCACCACATTGACTAATCTGCCAATATTTGCCATATCGCCATCTGTATTCACCTGACGTGAATCAAAGCCAACGATACGCTTGACTAATAGTACAGAATACACATAATCTTCAAATCTTCTCGTATCATAGCCATACTTAGCCATAACGAAATCAATCGGTGGCTGAGTAGTAGAAGAAGTAGTCTGTACTTGCTTAATAGCACGTTTGACAATATTGATCAGATATTTATGTAATTTGTGATAAATGAAACTAAGTGGTCCATTTTCTAATGTCGGTAGCAACATGGTAGCACAAAACAATTCTTTGTTATTGCGCTCATCAATCAATACTGAATTCTTTCCTGGTGACTTATCAGCATGCATAACCAGATAGATAAATTCACCCCAAATTGGACACATGAATTTACATAACAAACTAATGGCAATCAGTTGATAATAATCATTCTTATAAAAAGAATACTCATTGGTATAATGAGCTGCTACTCCAACATAATCAAGATTAAGCAAGATAACATTTTGTTCAGATAATAAAATGGCTTTTTGACAAAATTGCAATTGTGCCATCAAATTGGTGGACCTAGTTGTCAATTCGTCAATAACAGTTCGCACAATATTCTGATTGAATTTAAGTTTATCAGTAATGTTCTTAGCTTCACTATAAAAATTATAAATAAGCAATTGTTCTTCAGCATTAAACAAAGCTAAGAATTCATTGATATAATAAAGAATAGAATCTCCAGATATACGTGTTTTATTCTTTTTGATAGTGGTATATGTTTCCATATGAAAGCTAATAATTGGATTAGCTGCTAATGGTTCTACTACTTCTCCAGTAGTGTAACATAACACAATTGACGACAACCCACTATTATCCAAAGAGGTTTGTTCAGGACGACGAAACCATAGCATTTGATTTACTCCCATGTTGGTAGGATTAACAGAGTTGTCTATTAGATAATATATAACTCAAGCTAGGTTCAGTATTGCATCACATACTTAAGAAAAGTTCTTATTCAATAGAGGTGGCGCTTAGCGCCACCTCTATGCCTGCGTACTCTACGGTATCAAGAAGCTTATATCAAAACGGAATTTCGTCATCGATATCACTTGATGATACAGGAGCAGCTGTAGAGTATTGCTTACCAGATGTATAATTACCTTTAGTATAAGGAGCAGTCCGTTGACTGGGTTCAAACTTAAAACTGGTTAGATTCATTGCATTACAGACATTGTCCATTTCAGCAAGAAATCCATCTAATGCTACTTGATTAGCATTTATTTCAGGAATTACACTAAGATCCCATTTCAAATCAGACCGAATAGGAAACTTAACCGGTTCAACACCAGTTGCCTGAATACCGATATATGCCATATTGGTTGTATCGATACCGAGGGTAACATGTCCAATAGTTTTGAGTTTCTTTTCTTGCTGATCCCATTGTGTTACTGGAATAGTAATTTTACTGTCTGGAGCAGTTTTGCGCACGTGATTGAAAACTGTACGAAATAATACATTGTGTTGCTTGGGTAGTGGTAACTTAAGTCGCGGTCCACCGGTTTGACCAGAAAAGATATTCATTGATGCCCGACCACGATACACACCGATAACTAAAGTGGTGTTTCTATCTTTGTCGGCATTGGATTGCCACATGCGATCAAAACTTAGATCGCCAAAATTTTGTACATTGGGTGCCATTGTCATGGAGCTTTTATCCTTATCACTATAAGGTGATGGTGGAATTTTAATTAAAAAATGTCGCTGGTTGGTGTATTTTACAGTCTGAGTTTAGACAAATCAGCTACTGATAGACCAGTCACACCGATGATGTCTTTTAGTACTGTTTCTGTTGGACGTTGCATCCATGGTTTACTTACCGCCATTTCTAACAGTAATTTACGTTGTCTGGAATCTGCTCTAGGTGCAAGATGAATTGGATCACCAAACACTTGATGTGTAGAAGAAAGAAATGGAATTGCATCACTTTGTGTAGATAATTTGTGACCAAATTGACTACTAGGTCTAATAGTACCTTGGTGACTTTCTATTAAAAATGTATTTGGTATTCTTCGATAAATATGTAGATCTACTGGACAGTGACTGATTAGCATTATTGGCATACCATATCGATAACCAAATTTATTACCAGCTAGTGTTTTAGTTTGCAACCAATGTGCCAATTCAATATGTGGCAACATTGCTGTAGAGCCAACTGCACAACACCACAAATCGGTTACTTCATTGGTATTCAGCATGACATCACTTGGATGTAGACTTTGACTGAATTTCTTAAATTCTACATCCATCTGCTGTACACTAGGTGATACATCACGTAGTAACCTATTAGGAAAATAACGATAATCTGGTAGATATATTACAATTGGAATGCTATATGCTACTGGAGTGAAATATGTCAAATATGCATCTAAGTAAATGCGAAATAATTCTATATCGGTTTTGAAACGTTGAATAAGTTCTTGTATACTTACATCTTTCTGATACACATTACGAAAAAATGTATAACTATTAATTGCCACTGCACTCCAAGCTATTCTATTGCGATCTTGTGCTTGGTTCTTTAACATCAGCAATATTCTATTTAATGCTACTGATCCACCAAGGATAGGTTCTGTGCCATCGGCACTTCTTGGGTGATGTCGATCATCTGGAAATTGCACCATCGTATCAAATCCTTTATTGATTACTCCGCTTGATCAAGTTGCAGCAACAAACGAATTCTTTCCTCAGTTACACTTAAAGGTTTACTTGCGGTTTCACCATGATCTAAAATTAAAGTCGGTAATAAATGTTCGGTTGGTTTAACCAGTGTTAAAAAATCAACTACCTTACTAGTAGCATCAGCTATAGCTGCATTTTTAGTATTAGGTGCTTTCAATGAAATGTGGATATGTGGATATGTCTGGTGGACAAATTTTAATACCCCATGTCTAAAGCTAATGTTAGGATGAATCAATCTAATATGTGAAGTTTGTTTTGGAGTTAATTGTTCTATCACTGTAGTTAACTTTTGCATAACATCAACTTCATCAGTAATGGTACTGTAGTCTAGTGTGATGAACTTAGTTGCATTGTTGTTTGTTATAAATTTAACATGTGCAACAATACCGTCATCATCGATGCGAATAAAACCTTTAGGCTCTTCTTCACCATGAGCTAATCTATCAAAACTACCGTTATAGATAAACTTATCTACAATGGTTGAAGTATGTACATGCCCAATTAAGACATATCGAGTAACAAAATCAAATTGACTTCTTAAATAAGTGTTTTTAGGTTGATGTGCTCCAACTGGTACTACATGATCAAAATACCCATGCACTACAGCATAATCCACATAGTCCCAATTTAATTCACGCAATTTCTGATTAACTACAGCAATAATAGCTGCGCTATTTGTATATGGTAAGTCATCCGGTAAAAACAAAATACGTAAATCAAATTGTTCTAAGTAATCAAGTGTAATAGTATCAAAATACTTTAAGTCATTAGTGTAATTTTGTTGACTGTGTAACAACTGAAAATATTGACACTGTGTGCGTTCGTGTGAAAATGTGCCGCGAACAAATCTAACAGTTACATTATACTTATTAGCTGTAGCTAACAAATCATACATAATAGTTAGTATTGATGGGGTAATGATATCCGACAGTGCTAAAGCTGTATCGAAAAAATCACCACCTACTAACAGTAAATCAATTGAGTCCAATTGAGCAATAACATATCGACGAAAATTATCTGCCAATTGAAATGGATCAATATGAGTATTACCAAAATGAATATCTGAAATACTTAGAATTCGAAGCGGTTTCATACGTCCTCAAAATCATCTGATGATAAATTAGCATCTGGTGCTGCTGTTTGATTGGCTATTGCTTCATTGTCAAGTAAACCAAATTGTTGTTTAAATTCTTGCATTATTTGATTGGTTAAAGTACGTGTCTCGACAAATTTTGCTAATTGATCCGGTGATGATTGCTCATTGAGCAATGCAGATGTCATCATATTCTGTGCAGTACTCCATACTTTTGGAATATCAGATTGTCGATGTGCATAATTAAGCGATACCACTTTATCATTTTCGGCAGTGGGGGAAAGTGATTTTAGTGGTGTTAATAATTGCGGTAAGCGTAATACTACCTCTGGATCTTGATGTGATTTAATAATGTGTAATGGTTTATATAAATTTAACCTAGCTTGTAATTCCATAGCTAATTTTGCATAATTTGAATCGATGTTATCAAATTTAAGTGAATTAACTTTAGTAGTGTACAGTGGAGCATATTTACGAAATTCATCTAATGTCAAAATATTTGGTTTACTGTTTTGTTCTGCCAATGCAGCAGCCAGTAATTTAATATTACGTTCATCTATAGTGGGTAATTTTGGCAATGGTGAGGTTGGATTGTCTACCATATGAGAATTCCCATTCAACTTATTGTTATGGTTGGTACCAAATCATTTGGCATAACAATAGAACCATTAACTATATTAACTGTAGAAGCAAAGCCATAGGCTTGGCCATTTAACATAATCTGTATGGACAACACTAGTGCATAAGTTGCGGCATCTATTTGATTGATTGTAACTGTTATTATACTACTGTTACTACCAAAAATAGTATCAAATACTTTTTGTAATGAAGTAGTGGTTGGACCAACTACACTTTGTGGATCACCAGCTGAACGTGAAATAATATCATTCAATGAAATTACTTCATCGTAATATAAATTAGAAACACTTCTTGGTGTAGTAACAAATTGACGGATTTGATACGCAATGATATCTGATGGATTAGTTAGTAAAGTTTGCGCCCCCAATGTAGGCACAGCAATGATTGTTGCCATATAAACTCCTATGTGTCACTTGTAATATAGCGAGCTTTTCTAAAATGAAACAACTAATTAGTATTTTCTTAGTTTAAATAACTTGACTGTATTTGCCCACAATATCAAGATATCTGCTTCAGCTGTAGAATATCCTAGCAATAAAATAGCAAGATCTCGTAAATCAGTAAGTCTAATATGTGTATCTTTACTACACTTGGTTACATCCCACAGAAAATCAATAGTTTTAATATCTTTGATTTTTGTATTTTCGTGTTTATACAATTGTATTTTTTTGGTATACAAACTGTAATAGTGCGGTAATGGAATTTGTTGAATAATCTTAGTAAAACGTCGATGCCTTAAATAATTATGCAACCAATGTAGTATCATAATTATTCCAATTCTTATGATGATGTATCAAAACGATGTAGCTAAAAAATAAACTTATATAGGGAAAGTGGTGTCTAGTTATAGACACCACTTTATCATTTCCCTATAGTTAAATAATCATTAACCTCGCTCATTTGGCCAACTAGTCGGATCATATGAAGTTTCATACAGCATGCGATCGATCACTTCTCTGGTATCACGAATTGCTGCTTTCTGCTCTTCATCTAGATACGGATCATCACTTGACATTTCCCAGTGAAACAAAACCATACCATCACTATCCATTGCTTCACCGACATCTTCAACTCGACCACTTGCTAAAATATGTGCATATACATCTTCTTGTGGTAATGTATCATGGTGATAACCAAACCCTTCAATTCGTCCACGATCATATAAATCACGTACTGGTGCGTATAGTAATATTGGCAGTTGCATCTGACCTGGAATATATCGGAAATCATCATACTGTATTAATGGTCTGATGATATCTGGATTTAACAATACTTCGGTATTGGTTTTAATTTGCTCTGCTGCCAGTTGGATTGGTAAAATAATACTTTGCATAAACGCAGCTGTAGTATCTGGACAATGAGTTCCAAAGAACGTAGATCCTGCTTGTTCATTGATTACGCTAATCAATTCAGCAGATGCAGCAGTTCCTAAAAATGCACCGTAGTTTGGAACACCATTGCTATTCTGAATGGTAGTGAGTGGGTGAACACGACCTTGAAATGACACAATGTTGTCTCCATAGTAAGAAATTTAGTTATGGTTTTGTACATCAGCAATTAATACACAATTTTTACCAGAGAATTTAATCGATGTCCAACCATTGCGATGTGCCATTATCTTAACCCAACGTTTTACTGATTTGGTTACAGTTGTTTTTATAGGTAAGAAAGTTTCTAACTCACAATACAATGCAATGAGTTCATCCGACTGCAGCGATAGACTATATGGATGATGTTCACTATTTGGCGCTATAGGAAATATCATGACATATTGCTTTCATGGTTACTGCCTCACACATTATCAAGAAATGTATTAAGCACGATAAATGATTCCTTCGCTAGTGACATATTTGAACCAAAGCCCGTTTCATTAGTAGAAAGTACTCTGTTAGCAGGATGCAACACCATAAATTCTTCTACGGCATCCATTTCAGTTAGCAGTATGCCTGACATTTCATCGCCATCAAAATCTGCATTTGGATCTTTGATGACAAGTGTAGATATTTCTATGGATTTATCATTAACATCTGGTTTGATTTTAGTGATAAACAGTAACTGAATACTACCTAACTTCAGGGATGGATTTCTGGTGAATAGACAAGGCAATCCTTTATAAGGACATTCGGCAATGAACTCGTTAAGCATTTCGTGTATCTGTGGATCATACATTTGCATTGCTGTTTGCTGTCTGTCCATCGCCTCAGCAAGTGTATGATTATGTGCTAACATTAATCTGCCTTCTATGTGTACCCGAAATAAACCTATAGCAATTTGCCATGGTAAATATAGTTCATCATAATCGTGATCGCCAAATATTGGTACAATGACACCACGAAAAGTCAAATGTAATCTAGCACCAAAAATATGTCTTCTTGGAAGTGATTTTTTCTTCGATAGTTGTTTGGTAGAAATATCTTCCAGATATGCAATGTGTTCTTTATATGCAATAAATGCGGTTTCTTCAACTACATCCAATCGCATAGTTTTTCTTCTGGGCGAATACCGTAAATATGACAATGCATTGATAGCAGTAAGAATATGTTTGGTGTTTTGATCCACATAGCGTTGTCGATTTGGATTTGCTCCATCTGACATAATAATCGGATGTAATGCACTGGACATGATAGGCAAATATCGACAAAATACTCGATCCCGATTCATCCTCAGAAACCACTGCATTTTCGATAGACCAGTCTTTGGGTCAGTACCAGCCTTATCTGACATTTTCTTGTGATGTAGTAGAAAATACTCCATCAGATAATCGAAGTTGTTAAATAGATAAGTAAAGCCACGACCAGTGACGATACCTTCTAGTTCGGGAAGCAATGGTGTGGTGACATCGACAATGTTGTCTAATATATTAATTTTATTACGAAATTTCCCATAGGTAAGCCAACGACTAAGGATCCGATAAATATTAGGATGCATCCAGCCTGGAAGTGCATCGGGACAGGCAATAAATACTTTATGCCGCAAATGTCCATCAGCTGCTTCCATATCTTTACTGACTACGGTGTGACATTTCTGACAAGTCTGATCTTCGTAAGCGTTACCTACTAAATAACCACATTCACAACGAGAAACAAAATCAATATCAGTATTTCTAGAATACAGATGTTCGGATAATTCATCAGCATAACCTGGTTTAGAAAAATCAAAACGGTCAAGTGTTAATGCTTCACCACGATCCTGTGCTGCTTGAAATAACTCATCCATATTTAACAGTGAGAATATACGTTTTCGATTATCTTTACGCATCGTGTGAACACCTTTCTATTATGACTTATTGGTATTACATAGTTTGATTGGTGGGTTTAATTTAATAATTCAATAGTGTTGCTATTAATAAATTAAAAACAACATATCGACCTACACAAATAATATATGTATAATAATTCAATCAATACGCACCGTTGACAAAAGAAAGAAGTATGGGATGTCGGCAATGCCGACATCCCATTTATCAATTAGTCCAGTAGTAGTTAGCCGTAGAACCCAGACCGTGAAGTATTGAACGCACCTTGCTGGGAGGTAACGCCACTGAATCCAGTATAGTTAGTAAAGCTACTGAATGCACTTGTCAGTTGTACCAGACCAGAAATACCATTCGGATCATGAATACGCATATTGGCATTCTTTACCGCAGATGCCACCCAGCTCATAAACTGACTATCCAACACAGCCAATTTGGTTTCGTGCACTGAAACAAAATTCTGTGTAATAGATGCCACAATATCAGCCCGCCGAAGTGGATTGATATCATAGTTCAGCAAAGCTTGTGTGATGTTGCTATCAAGTACCCCAGTCTTTGCTACCTGATCGAGATACGTAATATTACGCGAGTCGATCAGTCGACCAGACGGGTCACCATAATACCCTTCATATGTCGTAGCAGCCTGTGCACTAATCAGCATATTGCTGGGAGGTTCCATACCAAAGAAGGAACCAGCAGAATGCAATAGTGTCTGCCGACCAGTACCATCATCAGCAAATGCATACAGTCCAGGTAGTCGATCACGACCTTCTTGTACATCAAGCATCAGATACGGCTGAGAAAACTGTTGCATAACAACAGCATCCATTTCCATCTGATTGGTAATGAACCACAGTTCATTTGCCTTCTTTGGATCAGGGTTCGGAAGCAAATTGCCCAGATTGGGTGCACCCTTATCGAATCGCCGGAAAGCATTCATCCACACACGCTTGGTGATGAAATAATCTGCAGCCACAACCAGTCCAAGAAATGCCGCACCAATCAAAGGCAACTGAGAAGTAATAGAAGTGATGCGAATTACCGGAACATAACGAACTGAATTGGATTGTATATCACGCTGCGGTCCAATAATGTCAACCTTTGCAGTGACTGCCATAAATGGCACCTGTTGATCATTATCGTGTTGCTGTTGGCCAAAACCCTGCTGCTGATTACGCGACGGCCGGCGCAGTGCCAAAGTAAAACCAATATCTGCAGCAGGACGAACTTCATGCGGAGAATGAGTATTCTCAAACTGCCGTGCCATATCGAGATTTAGATCGATGGCAAATTCACCAGCTGCGGATAGCACCGGAATAGCTGTCTGACCAATTTGTTCATTGACCTGTGGTAGCAGTGCACCAATAATAGCATTGGCCATCTGTCGAGAACGAGACATATCATAGTTAAAAATGATCGGAGCATTGACCATTTTTGTACCAGGATATTGGGTTACCAGAGATCCAAACGCTTGTTGAATATACCTTGAGATCGGTTGATTGCCAGTCGGACGAACACCAATTGCATCTGCAAATAAGATAATGTATGCATGACGCTGGCCGTTCTTATCTGCTGCAATAAATGCATGTGTAGCAAGCGGTTCGGGCAGCTGAACCAATTGCACTCCAGGAATAGAACGCTTGACGACCTCAGTGATATCCTTGAGATACTTCTCGATTTCCGGTGTTACTCCAGCACCGGCATTGAATTGATTAAGCAGCCCCATAAACGAATTTCGGGCCGGAGCATTTTCCACAGTTGTAGTATTGGAAAAATCCGGTTGCACTGTAGCAGTAGGAGACGGTGCGTCTTTTGCAGTCTGTGTACCAGTTGACGAATGAATAGCCATTGGGAACTCCCGTGTAAATTTTAACCATAGATCTATAGACGGAATTAAGCTCGATCCATTATCCGGATAAGTGATCGACATACTAATAATGTATATCCATCAATTTAATGGATTATGCACTATTTATGTATTTAACTATACCGGGTAAATCAAGCCCACTCCGTGCGATGTGCACGGTGGTGATTCTATACAATGGTAAGCCAGATATTTTTTTACAAGACTTACACCAAACTGTATAGGTTGATAGCAGCAAGGTACTTTAACCAAATGTAGTTCTGGTCATCCTATGATAACAACTAACAAAAAATAAATATATAACAGTAGAGGTGGCAATGCCACCTCTACTGGTGTTATGCAGTTTTAGCACTGTTTGGTTGTAGTCTAAACATAAGACTCCCTGAACATACATAAATTATACCAAATGATCCACGGGCATTACGATGTAGACTATACTGTGCGCCTTCTAGAATACCAGTCTGACTTAACTGTGCACCATTGTGATCATAACTATATCGTACTGCACAGCCTGGTTGTAACAGTAAAGGGATGGCATGTGCCCAATCAGCTTTTAGCATTAAAGCTTGACCAGCAGCTAGACTGGTAGCCATAGAAAATGGATTGTCTGTAGCTTTTACGTAGGAAGAATTATGTGCGTTGATTTGTGCTAAACGTGGTTGTTGTAATCTTAGTGTTGCTGCGACATCAGATTGATACTGTGGACCAGTAGTCGGATCAACATATACCACGCCATCTACTAATGCACTGGATCGTAAAAACATAGAAGCAGTACCTTTGTTTTCACCTGCACTAATAGTTAGATCCTGACTTTGTGATTCACGATTTACTACGATTTCTGTTGTACTTCCTGTGGTCTTGTGGAAGGATGATGCACCGGCAAAGGCACCATCATCAGCCTGATATACTACACAAGTTTGTGGAAATACTGGTTTTGTTTCATATGGTGGATAGATATACAAAATACCACCAGAACCATAGAAATTGAGACCTTTCATATATACGCCATAGGTAGATTGCAAATACGTAAATACTTCATCGAATCCTTTACTTGGAGGAATTATTATGTGATCATACACATGTGTGTTGTCTGGTGGTACTAAGTGTAAAGTTTTGAAATTAAAACTCTGTGCTAAATGAGTAAGTACTTCAGCTAAAGTAGTGGTCTGATAGATACCATTAATTTCAATGTGACGTAAATCATAGATGGTTTGTTCTATTAACCGTAATTCAATTGTAGTATCTGGTAGTGATCTACTAGCTACATCACTCAATTGACGTCGTACATCTTTTGGATTAACAATAGTTGCACGATAAGTTAACTTATGTGGTGCTGGAGTGTATACTACTCGACCTATGGAGTCAACTGAAGTGAAAGTTAATACTGCCATAAGATTTTGAATATTATCTTGGATGTTGGCATAATCAGCAGATGCTATTTCAAAACTAATAATAATGGAATCGGTATAACTGTGGGCAAAATCCTGATTAATTTTTAGACTATCTATGATAAGTGGAGTGTAAGTAAAATTAGAGTTAGATTTAGAAATAAGAGTAAGATCTAATAACAATTGAGCTGGACTTCTGGCCAGCATAACAGCTTCAATAGATTGGGTTAATATTCTGTTACGCATAGTGATAGGGCATAGGTGTATTGTTGCTTAATTGATTCGATTTAGTTCCGGTACTGTTGCTATTAATATCAGGTAAACGAACAGGTGGATCACGTAGCTGCTCGATGGGATCAAGCAGTTTGCGACGAATTGTGTTAGGAGCAGAGAACAATTCTAATAGTTGCAACAATGGCTCTGATCCTTGAGCATAAGCTGCTTTCCATTCAGGATGTCGATTTAACATACGAGCAAAATTAGTAAAAGCATTTGCTCGTAAAAGCAATACCTTCTCGACATATAAGCGAACACTTGGGTTTATTGCAATAGAATCTTTTATTTCGAGTAAGTAAGCATCAATCGAATGAAAGATTTTAATTACATCTAAATCGTGAATTACTTGAAATGATTGTTGCGTGGAATGTAAATCAATGAGATTCTTTAACGGCAAATTAGCTCGGACTGGATGGTTTGGTGTTGGGTTATTGTAAATTGGTTCTAATTCACCAGTCAGATATGGCTGTGGCATAATTGGATTATAGTTTGAACTCACTAACACAAGATACGGGTGGTTATTAACATGATCAGCTGCAGATGTATAAATTCTTGACATACAACACCTCTGATATCAAATGGCTCTTGCCAAAGAAGCTGTGGTTATATCAATCATGTGTAGATATAGTGGAATAAAATAAAACTGATTTGCAGTAGTCAAAGTACGATACAAATTAAGATATGAATTAATCAAAGTCTGACTATCAGTCCACAATCTAGTAGTTATTGCTTGTGCTAACATTTGTTCAAACGGAGACATGGTTAATGTAGTATTAGCATAAAACGCTGCTGATAATACATACGGTGTTGGTGGGGACAATGTGGTATTTGGATCAATCCATGCTTGTGTATTAGTAATGGTCAATATTCCAGGATCAGCTGCAATTAGACTTTGATATGCTGGATCCCAGATTGAAGCATCTTGGATAATTGGTGCAGTGTAACCATTAGGAACAAGTATGACGTATCCTTGATTAACTAATGGTGTGATGTTCACATCAAGTGAATGCCGAATATCTGTTTGCCAAGTAGCATTGGCCCACACGTCATCCCAAGTACTAGTATAGCGATCAAGTAAGCGTTGCCAAATTGAATATTCAAAGGTTTGTTCGACATTTGGTTGTAGTTGTCTTGGTCGTTTCTTTACCACTTCGAATGGACATTTTGCTGCCATGAATCGTACTACATAAGGATCATACGGACCGGTAGGAGGAATATAAGTATCCAAGGTTTGACTGTAAAAAGTGGCAACGTAATACTTAGCTAAAATATTACGAAACCGTCTTAGTGTTACCAAATCTTGATATTTGTCTTCTTCAAATAAACAAACAGTATCATCAAGATAATTGACTTTATCGAAATAGGTAATTTGGATAGTTGCCGATTGTAGTAATTGTAAATCCACAGCTAGTGGAAATTTATAGAATGAAAAATGTACTTGATATGCACGCCGATTACGCCAAGATAATGGAGATACTGCTGTTATCTTAAATAACGCTAGTTTATTGTCACCAGATTGCGTGATAAACACGTCGTTAATTAGTGGATTTAATCCAGGGTAAAATAATGCATCGCCTTGTACAGATGATTCAGTAGTGTCTGGATTATAATCAAATGTCCAAGCACCGGTTAAAGTAATTTCAAAATTATTAATTTGCATATAAGCTGTATTTAACAAATGTCGTTCACTAACTGAATCAGCAATGTTGGTACGAATGTCACTCCCACCAGTACCTTGTTGATTATAATAAGTTACTGCTAATCGATTACCTTCCATATAGCCTAGAATGGCACTAGTGGTATTTGGATACTGTGAAGTATCAAACGCCATTCGATCTAGTGCTGGATTACGTACTATAGGAAGGTCGTTTAATTGATTGATTAAAACATCATCCAGTGGTGTATTTGGGTTCGAGGGAGACGTTGAAGATCCTGAGTGGGAGATTAAAGGCATTAAATCCTCCTTGTCCTTGGCCATACGGATATCCAGTTGGAGTCCGTAGTGATCGACTGGGTGGTGGTAGGGCGGCAGTAATGTAATTAGCCGCAATGCATGCGGCAATAAACAAATCATACAATGTTGAATTAACTGTCACTGAGGCTTCAGTTAAACTTATATAATCTGCAAATTGCCTAGCAGTTTGTGTATAGCCAAAAATTAAATAACTTGTTTCACCAGCAGCTATCCAAGCTTTGATAATTGCATCTAACTGGTTCTTTTTCATTAGTGTATTAACTAAACCAATCAATGCTAAATCAGCAGTAATTTGTACAACATTGTTATTGAGTAGGATATTAAGGTTACGCTCTATAGTCATTGGAAAAAAGAATCTATATTGCAGTAAAGTCGGATACCATTTTGGTAGTACCCAATTCAAATCAGTAGCTTCGGATAACACCAATCGATAATTCTTAGCCAATACTGTTGCAGCAATAGTGACCGTTAAAGTTGCAGTATCTACTGTGATTAAACTTGTGTCAAGTGGATATTCATTGGCATATATAGTTAGATTAAATAAACCTTGATATCCTAGTAAATCATCAGAACTATGTAAATTAATGATAGCGATTACTGTTGGGTGTAATTGATACGGACCCAATATAGTAAAATTAATTATTGTTGGTGATGGAATATCTAAAGTAAATGCAGCACTGACAAATGAATGATATTTAGCAGTAACTAGCATAGAATTTCTAGTTGGGATGAAATCATCATACGACGGTAACATAGTCATCAATGGCGGTGGTAGATAGTTCACCTGCTCACTCATAAACTGAGCAAATGATTTTTCTTGTAAGACTGATTGTAAAAAATCTACTGCATTAAGTTGCGTTTTACAAAATAAAACCTCAGGTAATACATTATTTTCTACTGCACAGGGTAATACCAATTGCAATGCATTTGGTCTACCAAATTGTACCTTATAGCTAAAATCAATAGTGTAGTATTGTGCTAACCCACCGATACGTTCTACTTCAGGTTCATTCTGTGAAAATTCTAATAAAGCTTGACAGCGTAATTGTTGTTTTTGTACCGTAAGTTGTGTTTCCATTGGAGTGGTACCAAGATCTAACTTACGTACATTACTATGCCAATCTACTGTTGAATATGTAGACAGATAGGTATTAAATGTACCAACAAAACTTTTTCTAGCTTCATAAATTGCAATTAATGCCATAACCATGTGTAGTGTTATCGGATAACCATATACCACATCATGTGTCATGGTAACTACTGTGCCATGATTTTGACTAAGTAATGCGGCAAATGCTAGTTGTGCTGCATCAAAACTTAAAAAACGTAGTTTAAAAGTAAAAAACAATGCAGATGGCATAGTGTGTTCAAGAATAGTAGTATATGCAGTTGGATCATAAAAAATATTCTGATACTGGTTACGGTATTGTGGTGATACACCATAGGCAGTTTGATTATTAAATGTTGATGTATCCCAAGTAACATTAGCTGAATTAAGAATATCTTCTACTGTTACATCACATCTATTGCGTATTAAATTGATATTACCATTACCATCACCAGAAATACTAGATGCTGAACGATTGGTTAAATAGTAAATACTGTCTGGGAAATATTGTCTAACTCCCAATCTTGCTAACACTGCTTCACTGATTTGAGAAATAAGTGGATCAAGAATATTAGATGCAATTTCCGTTATTGGAAAAAACACATCGGGCATAAAAATCCCTCATATTGTTAAATAAAACACCATAGTTCTATAGCATGGATATACAAAAATAATAATATGATGCTTTATTTTTTACATAAGACGTGGGTTTATTGTTAAACACAAGTCTATTATAGTTAATGATTCATGGAGGTGTTAATGGTAAACCCATTGCCTATTTATGCCGTTACACAGTTCTCTGGTGCTACTGGTGCAATTTGGAATAGCTTAACCACTCCAGTGCCGGATGGAGTATTAACAATTGAATCTGACACTGGTATCGTTAAACGTGGTGACGGTGTTACTACTTACAACAATCTAGCAGTGTTTTTTAATGCCAATTATTTACAAGATGTGGCATTGACTGCACAACAAACTCAAGCAGCTGCTACTGCTGCGGCTGCAAGTGCACAAATTGCTAGTCTGCATGCACAACAAGCACAATTGGGTAATGCTGTTAGTGCAGCTACGATTGATGCCACACCGACAGCATTGGCAGGTATGGGTGTCATTCCTGATGGCATAGCTGTACAACGTATTGTCGGGCAATTGACTGCACAGAATACTGTTAGTGGCGATATAGCATCTTGGGATATTTCGGCCATTGCTATTCGAAGGGGTATTGGACTTAATCCACTTATGCCAATCCTACCTGAAATCACTTCGTACTATGCAGATACGTCTATGCAAGCATGTCAGATCACTGTGATTGTTAATAATTTAGGTATTAGTATTGTTGTTACTGGGATTACCAATATTTCAATTAATTGGGTAGGTAATATAATTTTTAGTGGTACGAGTGTGTTATAATCCAGATCCCGTATTGTAACTAAACAATAGGTAATTTAAACAATGAGGACACCATGGGTTATATCTGGATAATACCACTATTATTAGGAATACTCAGTATAACAAATGCATATGCACAGAATACTCAAATTAATCCATATAGTGTCACAGTTGGTACTGGTCCTGGAACAGTAGCTGCTGGTAATGATATCAGAATAGTAGGAGCACTTCAAGCTGCACGTAATTTAAGTGATTTAACTAATCCAATGGTGGCTAGATTGAGTCTTGGTCTTGGTCCATTAGCTACCACTAATCAATTAACCAATCTTACTTTAACCAATAATGTATTATCATTAACTAATAATAATGTCATTGCAGCATTAGGATTCACACCACTACAACCATCAACACTTGCACCATCAGCTACAATAGATACTACTAATGCATACAACATTAGTTCAGGAACTCTTAGTGGTGCTAGGTTACCATTAGCTAGCTTTGCTCTCCCTGGCGCTATTATTGTTGGAACTGGCTTAACTGTAAATACTGGAATAGTTTCAACTTCATATGGTACCACTGCAAATACTGCTGCACAAGGTAATGATGCTAGAATAGTAGGAGCATTGCAAACTAGTACAGCGGCAACTATGTATGCACCGTTGGTCTCTCCGGCATTTACTGGTAATCCAACAGCACCTACTCAATTAGCAACAGACAATTCAAATAATATTGCCACTACTGCTTATGTAACATCAGCTATTACGCATGGTGCTTCAACTATCTCAACTATTACCACCACTGGTGGGATAAGTAATTTAACTACTACATTACTGAGTAATCCATTGGTGATCAATGGAACCTTAACTAACAATGCTACAATTTATCTACCAGTATCTGGAGTTTGGAATATCGATAATAAAACCACTGGTAACTTTACATTATTAGTTACAACTACTAATGGAACTGGTGTTTTTGTTGAACAAGGTGCCACTGCAAGTCTAATTGGTGATGGTACTAATATTGTCAGAGCCAACACTGACTTTGCATATGGTCCTAATATAACTGGAGGTACTATAAACAATGCAGTAATTGGTCAACAAATTGCTAACGCTGGTAATTTTACTGCATTAACTGCAAGTGGTCCGGTGAGTGGTGCCGGGTTTACTGCATTGTTATCGCCATATGCTCCATTAAATTCTCCTCAATTTACTGGTCTGGTTAATGTCATTGGTACTGGCTCTGGATTTACTGTTAGTAACAATGTCAATGTCGGTGGCACTTTAAATGTTGGTGGTGCGACTAATTTTTCTAGTAGTATGGCGGTAACTGGAAATACTGTATTAACCGGATCACTTAGTGTATTTAATGGCTCAGTATCGATGGGTGGGGATGGTAATGGTAATATCGCTTTAGGTAGTATGACAAGTGCCGTCACCCCATATATCGATTTCAATTCCACTGGTACTGCGACTCATGGATTTAGACTTATTTCAGGAGGAGCTAATACTCTTATCTTCTTAGCTAATGGGACAACAAATGTAGGATCGTTTTCTAATGCAGGGTTAACTTTACTTGGACTAAATGTTACTAACAGTACAATACTTAACGGTACACTAAATATTACAGGTGTTGTTACTGTTAATAACACACTAACATCCACCGGTGTAGTAAATGCAACTGCTGGAATTATCGTTGGGACTGCTGGAAGTAATCCATTGATTCAAAGTGCTATCTCTGGACAAACAATAACATTAGCTGCACAAGGTAATGGTACAACAAATTTAGGTTCAGTTGGTCCAACTGGATCTGCAACAATTGTACAAGGAGCTACAGTAGATGGTTCTGTGGTGCGTACCACTTTGACTACTACTGGTTACACAGTACCAGCAAACACATCATTAGTGCGGTTTACACAATCCACTACAGTCACAACCGCAATTGTTGGATTACCAACAACTACACTTGATGGACAAGTAATTCAATTTGTCAATTATGCTGGTGGAATAAATTCTTTTACTTTTTCACCTACAGTTAATGGCTGGATAAATGGTTCTGATTTTGCTCCATATAGTGCAGTCAGAATTCGTTGGGATGGAATATTATCTGCATGGTATCGGGAACAATAATTAATTATTTTATTTTTTGACAATTAAGGAATATTAAACCATGCTAAAGCTTATAATTGTTATTATTGGTGTATGTGCATTTAGTTCAATAAGTTATGCACAAACTACTAGCCTAACTACAATTTTTGCACCATCGGCTTCTATTGATACCACAAATGCCAACAATATATCTAGTGGTATTTTAGGTGCCACGCATCTTCCATTACCGACTGCCTCAAGTTTAGGTGGAGTGGAAGCAAATGCTGGAGTTGCCCATCAATGGTTATCTGGTATCTCTACATCAGGTGTTCCTACCTTAACACAACCGACATATAGTGACATATCCGGCTTAGCCAGTGCTGCAACATATAGTATTGGTGTTTCTGGTGCCACAGTTCCTTTACTATCCACAGTTAATACTTGGACATTAGGCCAAACATTTAGTGCTGGAGCAGTGTTTAACGGAACCCTTAGTGGCACTGGTATAACTTCACTGTTGTCGCCATATCTGTTATCTAGTACAGCTAGCAGTACGTATCAGCTTGCATTAGGATTCACTCCTTATAATTCCACTAATCCATCTGGATATCAAACTGCTGCAAATGTAGCCAGTACATTAACTGCATATGCACCATTGGCCTCTCCGGCATTTACTGGTACTCCATCGATGGCTACTTCTCCAGTAAGCACAGATAACTCTACTGATATTGCAACTACCGCTTTTGTGATTAGTAAAATTGCTGCTGCTACTACTGGTGTATCTTCAGTGTTGGGTAACACTGGTGCAATTACTCTTAGTGAATTGATCACTGGTGGTGTCGCACCAGCTGCTTCACCTATTTTCACAGGAGTATTAACTGATAATGGTACATTGATTGTTAGTGGAACTACTACACTTGACAACACTGTATTTTCACATGGAATAATCATTGATTCTACTGGTATTCGTGAAAGCTTAACTAGTACATATACTGTACCAGCAAATACTTCATTAATCAGATTTATTCAAACTACTACATTGGCGGCATCTACAGTAACACTACCTACTGCAATTGCCGATGGTCAACCATTGGAATTTGTTAATTACACTGGTGATATAACTGCATTTACTTTTTCACCTATAGTAGTCGGTTGGAGTAATGGTTCTGATTTCGCTCCCAACAGTGCAGTCAGAATTCGTTGGGATGCTACTGATAGTACTTGGCATCGCGAACAATAATAGATAGCTATGAGAGTGTGGGGTGTAACACCCCACACTCTCATATGTACAACAACCTTTTATAAAAACAAAAGTCAATGTAAGGAACAGTGAAGTGAAAAATTTTTATCTAGGGATATTACTGATACTTGTCGGTATTAATTGTTACATTGTGTCGACCCATGACCACGCGCCCATCAGTTCATACACTTTGATTCATGTGGTTGTAGACCCAACGACGATTAAAACCACCCCCATAGAAACTTGTATAAAAATAACGAATGATAGTCCGGCCATCGTCACCACTTGCACAAACACCGATACTGTTTTACATCAGTATTCCATTCATATTGACACTAGTTCTAGTGGTGGTGGTGGGGGTGGTTGTACTACAGGGCCTGGTGGGAATGGTGGAAATGGTGGATTTCCAGGAGGAGCCGCCGGTGCTGGTGGTGATGGTTATAATGGAACCACACCAGGTCTCGCTGGACAGCCTGCTGGTGGTGAAGTTATCGTAGAAACTTGGTGATTCCTCATTGTATTTAGTATAAGACACGATACGATATTAAACTAGAGCACTTGAGACTAATCTGTATAATACACAGGGGATTTTTCTACGAGAAAGAATATCCATAAAAATAGTAAAAATAACATGATACTGGTCGTGTCGCTATAGCGA